>Ga0315914_1000032_pt1 | contig 101309 bp, 40 predicted proteins | sample MpolenodulesMG_FD_203920 | JGI IMG/M metagenome (GOLD analysis project Ga0315914, IMG submission 203920) | Medicago polymorpha root nodule microbial communities from Los Angeles, California, United States - elongated nodules | ecosystem: Host-associated > Plants > Roots > Nodule | place: USA...
ATGATCTTCTTAGGTTGTTGTTCTGTCTTATTTATTTGATGATGATGGTTTCCAAATCTGGACCACCAATCAGTGTAGTTGAAATTACCAAATGAGGGCCAATCTTTGTTTGCCATAGTAACCGTAAACATTGAAGTGGTTAGGACTAGTAAGGTTAGGACATGAACAATGTTGTTGGTGGATGCCATATTGTTTTATACGATTCTTGTCACTTAGGTAGCTGTTTATAAGATAAAGCAAAGGGTGGTTGTTAATTGCTATGATTTGGTTGGGGTTATAGAAGAGGTTTATATAGAGGTGCCCGTGGAAGAAAATTAAAGCGTTAGGCATGAAGCATACACGGTGGTGTAGAATGACCGAATTAACTTTGAATTAGTCTTGATATAATATAAGTGGGGGTAGAATTTGGAAACAAGTTGATTTTTTTTTATTACGGAAAACAAGTTGAATTTGTAGACACAATAGTATCACGTAGTTAAAGATGTTCATAGATTGTTATATTTTGATGTTAGAAATAATTATTGCTCTTATGTATATCTTGTTCAAAACACCTATGACATATGGTTATTATTTTGATTATACAATTTAAGTAATGTGAGAAGCTAGCTAGCTATGTACGTTTTATAAGATGAAATAAGTTAATTTTTCTTAGATCACTTGGTTGCAGCATTCTTTCCTCAATCTTGTAGTTTTAGGTTCGAAACATGGCATCTTCAAAAAAATGAAGTAAGTAAACTGATCTTAAAAATTAATAACAATATGGCTTATGCATTGGTGACACTTCTATAAAACTATAATTTATTTATTTTTGTATATATTTGTCATGTTGAGAGAGGAATGGTAATTTGATCAAATAAGGCATGTTCACGAGGTAAAAAAAATTACTAATTTTCAAGATCCACACAATACTTGAGAAACTTTCGAGAGATCAAGAACTAAAACATTTTAAAAAATGAACTAAATTAAATCTTTCAAAAGACAAATGATTTAAATAGTTTTGTTATATGCCGTGTGGTTTAATTAATTAAACAAATGATCTCAAATTCTCAATAGATGTATGTAGATCATTGGAGAGTTTTATGAATTTAAACTCAAAGATAAAATTGTTTGATCGAGATATGAAAAGCAGAGTACTAGATCAAGTTTCTTTCTTTAATAATATACTTTGTCATAATTTTAAACTTTGTCTCCATTGCTTGGATTTATGTTACATACATAACATTTTGTTTATGGGTCATGCTAACCAGTATTTCCGAGACAATGGTTAAGAAGTCAAATATAGTAATGCATTAAATGCTTAAACAGCAACCCAAAAAGGGTAATATTGGTATTTAAAGTTATACTTCTTCTTTTGGCTTAAAATTTTCTCTTTTGGCTTCCTTAACCGGTGCTCAAGCACTAGTTAGCATTACCCTTTATTTATTTATTTTTCATTTACTTATCTAGATTTTTTTCCCTTAAAAAGCTAATCCAGTAGTAGAGAGAATGGGTTGATAATTGGTATAGATTTCACATAGTAACACAAATAGTGGGAATTATTACGAGGAAAAGGTCAAATGGGGTCGTCTTGCTATTATGAGGTTTGAATTTTATGAGGTCAAACCAGGTATTTTTCTTACTATTAATGCACATCTGAGTATAGTGGGTAGGAAATTTCACATTCAAATTCGTAAACAATGTAAAATGAAATACAGACATCTGAGTGATGCAATGATGATGCTGGCTCGGTGGAAGTGTTGGAAATTAGTTGAGTCGAGCCAATAAATATTTATTCAGTTCGAAATTCAATTCGAGTTTGATGCAACTTTTTTCCCAGTTCAACTTGTTTAAATCAACAACTAGATTCATCTTATATGAGATGAATTGACTTGTTCATGAGTTGACCCTCAGTGATATACAACTTGAGCTATATAAATTAACTCAATTGGATACAAGTTTACATATTAACCACAATAATCAACGAAATAAATTAACTTAAACGCTTAATTAAGATATGCTAACAACAAGTACTAAATTACAGTTGGGTTTCTAAACAATAAAAGTACTAAATTACACTTGTGTAAGTGTAAGTTCTCAATAATAGGTATCAAAATCACATATAGAACAATTTCTGTGGTCCATCAACAAAATTACATTTCAATGACTAGAATCACCACCCAATAATTAAAATGATCAGTTGATCACAGTAAAAGAAAATGTTAACAAAATTGTTGGCTTAAAGTTTCATTTATTGACCTATTTCATGTGAACCTCATTCTCAATACTTTAAGTAACAATGGGTTCAAACCCAAACCTTTTACCTTTTTGTATGTATATGTTGCAATGATATGATTGTTCAACATAAACCTGAAAAGAACAAAGAAGCTATATATCAACAAAAGACGCGAGTTAAATTATATTGCCTCGTGTAAATGTCGTTGCATTATATTGTTTCACGGTAATTTACGTGTGCCTGACCGTATATTATTTGAGACTAACCTTTGTGCTTTTGAAACATCTTACTAAATGCTTTTTTCTCTAGATCAGTCCTATCAGATATCTGCAATAAATATAACCAGTTAGATAGATTCCAGAAAAGTATATATAATGCTTCAATGCTTGTTTCAAATATGCATCCACCTTCTTCCTGGCAGCAGCTAGTTCCTTTTTTATTCCAGCTGAACATAGCAACATATAAAGTAAGCAACAGAAAACTCTAGATTAAAGGACTTGCACAAAATATTATAAGGTTAGGTGTAAATGGCCATATACAAGCACATAAATTTTAGTTCTTCACAAAATAACCAATGAGTTCATTTTATCTTCCTGAACATTTTCCCCCTATTACGTGGTCATTTGGACATAAATTTTCAGCTTGCATCATGAAAAAAATCATTAATCCTTTTGTCTGTGTATGTTGAGAACACTGACTCTCAATTATGACATGACTAATAAATAATATAGTGTAATGCAATCACTTATAGCACAGAAAAGTACACAACAAAGGTTTGATCCAAAATAGTATGTTCATAATAACTAACCATCATTTGGCTCTAAGGTCAGTGCCTTCTTAAAGCTTTCAACTGCAGCATCAATGTCATTCAGTACCATGTATGCCTGGTGAAATGGAAGTAACATAATTATCAGAGAAAAAAAGCAGGACACGTTAAATACCTGAAACTAGAAGCCTGACATAGTAAAGGGTGACAAGCACCATATGATGATTCAAAGCTCTTCAATAGCCATACCAACCTGTCCTTGGCGAAACAAAGCTTTTGCATTGTTATGACCTTCACGCATTGCAAATTCTGTGTCCAACAGTGCTCCTTTAACATCTCCTATTTTCAATTTACAAGCCTGTAAAAAAATAAAATCAGTAGAATGAGAAACATCAAAGTCAGTTAATATAGGTGCACTTTAAATTTATCTGACCAGTGTAGTAGTAAATTCCAACTTACTGAGCTGTTTGTAAATATCTGAGACTTTGTTTTTCTTAAACCTGAACTTTTCTCTGCAAAACCATAAATAAACCTACTTATCATGTCTAAAGGATGTCAAGTGCATTTGTAGCATAGTTGTTACACATTGCACTGTAAAGTGAAATAAATAGTAGAAAAAGGAAGCATACCTTCATCAATCCCTTCCTTCTCCCAACAAATATCTAGGTAACGTAAAGCCTTTCGATACTTCCTTAGAGCCATTTTGTAATCTTGTTTCTGTCGGGAAAAGAAATTATAAATATTTAATTCATATCTCAGAAAATAATAATAGAGCTAATTTCATAATTAGGATAGCAGCAATATACCTTGTAACACTCGTTACCAAAAGCTTTGATTGAGTCAACAGATTTAAGCCACCATTCAAGTTCACTAGGGATCTCGGCAAGATCTGCTGGCCAATCGGGATAAGTATCACCGTCTTTGAAAAAGTTAGTTATGCCATCATCTTCTCCTTCGGGAATTTCTCCACAATCCACAATTTTAACATCAAGAACAGGACGGTCCTCATCTCCGGTCGTAACATGCTCAATTGAACGGACTACGCCCATTCCTTTAACTACTTTCCCAAATACAACATGCTTACCATCTAGATGAGCGGTTCGGGTAGTAGAGATGAAAAACTGAGAACCATTTGTATTAGGACCAGAGTTTGCCATTGATAACATCCCTTTCCTTTCATGCTTCATTTCAAAATTTTCATCTTCAAACTTGAGTCCATATATAGATTCTCCTCCAGTACCATCTCCAGCAGATATATCACCTCCTTCAATCATAGCGCCTTTAACAATACGATGGAAGCAAGATCCCTGAAAATAACAACAGAATATTAAATGAATTCAATAATTGACCCTCGAGCTAATATAGGCGATTTACTTTTCAAGAGATAATATTTTTTTTAGAAAATACGCAAGGTGGTTTTAATATCATGAACAAACTTAGAAATTAGGATGTACTTCGATAGACATTGATGCCCTATACAACTGTACAAGCAACACGAGTGAAATATATTTGAGTTACAAATTACATTATTACAATACAAAGTTTCGTTTGCATGTATAGATATATATAAACTATATTACTATATAATTTTGATCGATATGAAAGGAGCATATAAGCACGATACGGCATGAATACAAGGATACATGAAATTCTTAAAAAATAAAGATATGAAGCAGAAGAAAAAAAATGCACTCTACATAAACATCTAATATTTGTAAAGAGACTTTGATATTTTCAATATGTAACTATATTGTTCAAATGATGATGAAAGCATACAAAAAGAAAAATAACTGTGATCATAACAAAAAATCATGGAGAGTGGAGACATACATATCTTTCTCTTATCCATATCAAAAGTATATAATTTTCATCGTAAATATATCATAAATGTGTTTATTTCCCCAACCTATGTCAAAATGTCACAAAATATCATTACTTCTTTTTAAAGTAAGCCTTGACTATGTTCAAGTTCAATTGCTTACTATTCACTGTACTAATACCAATTTTAACAATTCCATCTTCCCATTTCCCATTCTATCATCCACACCAACATAGCTTCTGTCTAATTGTACAGAAACAACACTACCAATTTAAGAAATGCATCACCGCCATCATCAAATGTATCGTATACATCTCCACTAATATCTCACAAACGTGTCACTTTTTCTTAAATCATCAAAGAATGAATAAAGGAGTGAGCACTGCACTTCACTTATGCAGTTCTGCTCATAACATAATGAAGAACAAGGCTCTGGGAAAAACTTTAAGACAAGTTTTTGAAAATGCAACCCAAAGTATCCAAAAGGTATCCCAAATGTACCAATCAAAACTTTTAAATTAGCAAATTCTTCTTTGATTATATTGGTGGAGGAATATTATCAAACAATATAGAAAAATTCACCTCCACCAATAAAGAAGAAACTTTTAGATTAAAAAAGTTATCACAACAATCAAAAGAATAAAGGGAACAATCATCTTTTCAGAATTGATGGTCCAAATTCAAGTTGAACCCTTTTTTTAGATTACAACAAAGTACAGATCTTTACAATCAACAATAATTCTGAGAATCAAAACAGAACAAAAAAAGAGTCTTTGATAGGTAAAAAAACAAGAATTGAATAAAAAACGATAATGGATCATAAGAAAAAAGAGAGTACCTTAAAATGGAGGGATACCCCAGTATTGGGAGCAATGCCTTTTTCACCAGTACATAGAGCTCTGAAATTTTCAGCAGTTTTGGGAACAACATCGTTGTAAAGTTCGACCAATATTCGTCCTTCTAGTTCCTCACCTATGCTAATGTCTAAGAAGCACCTTGTTCTCCCCATTTTTTCTCTTCAAAGTTCAATGATACAATGACAAAGAAAGAACCTATGTTATTTGTTTGTCACTAATGGTATAGAAGACCTTCTAGATTCTTCAGTGAAGGGTCTTTTAGAATTTAAACAGTAACGACAACAATCACTTATATTCATACAGACAAAGTGGGTGAGAATGTAACAGTTGTTGTAATCCCTTGTAATATTCTTTTCAGTTGTATTATTTGAACATCTATATATGTGATAATTTTGTGACAATCAAAATTTTACAAAAGAAATGGGGTATTGACACAAAAATCAAAGCAATAGAGAGACAAAGTAAAAAAGTAATGTGAATATAAGAGATGAAGTTGTCAAAAATGGTTGTTTAAGTATCATTTCTCTATTCCTTTTAATTGAGTTGAATTTTACCTCTAAGCGAATTCCACTGTTATTAATTATTTTATAAAAAATAAAATTAAACCTTTATGTGTTTTCCTTTTAATTTCTTGTTAGTGAAACAAAATTGTTTCGAATTGTCTTGTTTTTAAGTCTAATATAACATTAATTATTACTTTTCCGTCCCTATATCTAAGCCCCCTTTGCATTTTTCACATTTCTTAAGAAAAGTTGTCAATGTAATTAATGTGTCTGTTTTGTGTGTTAGTAGTATTAATTAGGGGTCTGTTTAGGAAAAAAATAATAAATGCATCTAGTAATTTAAAAAGGGATTTACATTTAGAAGCAAAAATAAAGTCAAATGTATACTTAGATATAGGGACAGAGGGAATACTTTATATTACTTTTGGTTATCTGTTGTAGAGAAAGAAATACTAGTAATTGAAATATAGATATTATAGGAAAAAATAAATAGTTACAACATAAGTAATATTCTTTTTCGAGAGGATTAAAGTAACAAAATTTATTGGTTGTATTTAACTCTATAAAACGCGTGTTTGAATTAAGTGGAAAAAAGCTAAAACATGTGAACCTTGAATTTGGAACATGAGAAGAAGGTATGGATTTGGTGGTGGTGGAGAGGAATGAGAGAAGGTGTAAAAGAAATAATCTAGTGTTAAAAGTGTATAATAAGATTGTATTATTCAGTTAATCTAATGGCTAACGTGAACTTTTCTATGGAGGGAAAGTTTATACCTTCTCATGTGAAATGTCGCCCTCATTTAAAACTCTAAAATGGTGAGGTTTAGTATAAGAATGGAAAGTTGTTTCCCATAATGGGAAAATTATTTTTAATGGTTAGATCAAATAAATAACATATTCTTATCATACACTCTCAACACTATATTTTTTCACATTATCTTTCACTTCCATCACCCTTCTATCCTTCATTCTCACTTACTCCCCGCCTTCAATGGCATCAAAATTTCCTTCAAACAAAAAACGTGATTTCCACTAACCCACCACCACCACCACCACTCCACCAACAACATCAAGTTCATTGTCCTAACTCTTCTAAATCACGACAACCATCTCTCCTCACTCTCTTTATAGTTTTTTTCTCCCAAAATGAGAAATGAAATACCAAATTTATTATTTTACCACTCACAATTTCTCATAAACCAATCTTCTTATTTATTTTATATTATATATTTATTTTGATTTGATATTTTTCACTTGAATCCCACAATAAAAGAAGGTAATTTGATTTGTAATGGAAATTTAATGTGTGAAAATTGAGAGTGATGAGTTTGAAAGGTTTTAAGCAATATGCTTTACGTGATATGAATGTTGTTATTGTTTCTAGATTATAAACTTTTTCTCTGATTTATTTCATTTTCCAGATCTAATTTCATTTTTATTTGAGGTGAGGAAGAGTTTGAGGGTTTTTCAACTTAGGGAATGGTTGATATGTTGTTGGGTTCTTGTGCCACGGGTTTGGAATTTTATTGTCTTCACAGGAGGAGGATTGACATGCTAGAGAAGATTGAGCTGCATCAATTATTTACTTTTGTATTTTCTACTACCAATATTAACTAGAGTTCATAAGAATCAAACATATGAATAAAGAAAAGTTATTGATGTGGTTTGCGTTTTTTTTCAAACATAAGAATCACACATATTAACTAGATTTGATTTAGTAGACTAAATTAGCAGGAAACAATGGGTGTGGTGGGTGACTGCATGAATGGGGAATGGAGGAGATAGAATGTTGATGGATGATATAGTGTGGGCAGACCATCATAAAATATGTGTTCCTCTTTAATCTGATGGTCAAAAAAAAGTTTCCCATGATATGAAACAACTTCACTGTCCCAGGCTAAATGCCACCCTCTAAAATAGGTTCCACTTAATTTCATTGTATGCCTCCCTCTAAAATAGGTTCCACTTAATTTTATTGTATGCCTCACATCTATAGTTTAAGATCATATTATAATTTTATACTATTTTTTACATCCAAAAAAGATGAAAAGAAACGTCGTCATCCAGATGAACAGTGATGTTTGGACAATGTTGCTTAGAAGTGAAATAGTGATAACACACCGACAAAGTGTCCTAATTAATTGCAAAGACACTCTAGAAAACATCTTATATTTATGCGTTAAGGGTGCATTTATTTGGGAGTTGTAAAACTTATTCTTGAAAATAGGAGGTTGGAAATAATTATATGTTTATTATAAAGGAAAAAAATATATATTCCAAGGAAAAAATCATACCTAGGAATACTTTTTTCCTATGAAAGCCGTACTTTTATTCATGGGAAACTTCATTCCCGTCGGTTATTTTGTGCAAAATAATGTGTTAACCCTACTAATCCACTAACCCCATACCTTAACTGCCGTAACACTTTCTTTTTCTTCTTTTACATGTACTTATTGTTATTTTTTGGTACATATTATATTAATTGATTAGAAAAATAAACATCCATTTATACACACGATGAAACATGATTTTTTATAAATACTTAAAATAATTGTAATTGATAGAAATTTTAACAGATCATTCCCAAAAACTTAAAGTGTTGTCAAACACTTTTCTTAAACATCTCTTGAAAAAAGATTCCCATCGTTATATTCTTAAGAAAGTTAATCCCAAAAATAAAATTTATAACAAAGAAAAAAACACCCTTTAAAAGATATTTGATAGCATTTTCCTCTACAAAATCATGTGACTCACGTGATTTTACTAAACTCGCCGCTAATACGAATATGGAGTATCAAAATAAATCTAACCCTTTTTCTTTCAAGTTTATGTAAGCCCTAGAACAAAAGCAAAGTATACCCTTATTCTATGGTCAGCTGGGTTAAGTGGCTATCACTATTTTTGGCTATTTATTCTTTTCTTTAATCGCACAAACTTGCATTATCTTTGCCCTGTCTCTTTTATTGCCTGCGGCCATTATGATTTTTTTTTTTTTTTAAGAAAAGCAGAGGTCCCATTAAGCCGCACCAACATATATTAATGGATTGGATAATCCTAACTTTTTGTTTTTTAAAAATAGGATAAGCTATTTAAGAGTTAAGTAGTTTGATCACTAGATAGCACTTTATCTTAATAATAAAGCGAAATTCTGTGATATTTTTTTTTCCTAAAATAATAAATAAGTGTATTTTTGTCAAAAAAAAAGGTATTCTTTTTTAACCGAAAATAAATTACTTACAAGTATTATGTGTATCACGTTGCAGATTCAAAATGGTGGGGGCTGTAAGAGAAGATTATGGAAGTACATTAATCCTTCGATCTATAATTGGTCTCCTAAAATTTGAACAGAGGGGGACAAGGTCACAGTATCACACGATCTCTCCAAGTCAAACCTATTATCGTAACAAAAGGAGACATTGCCTTTTCCTAATATGGTTTTTAAACCATAATCAAGAGCTGCAACTTACTTTTCCATACAACTCCAAACAAGTAAAGATGCTTGAGCAGCCCATGAAGGATGAGTTAGAAAACATAATTGTTATCAGAAAATTTTAGCTATTATCCCCAACTTGTATGTCCTATAGTTCTCAAACTCTCTAAATTTCAAGTTTGCGGGCATTTTTAGAAAAACTTCCCACACAAAATTAAGGGAAACTCAAAATTTGACTTTGACTGTGTTTGTTGTAGCGGTGGAATTGAAAAAATGCCATTTGCACCGAAGCTACAATCTGTAGAGTTTGGCTTTTGCAGTAAAATTTGCATCGGGAGATGTGTTTAAATGTAATTCTTGAGTGCAAACGGTATACCAAACACATATTTTATCGAGAACACATTTATATTTTGAATTTGTTGTAAGTATTTCAATTTTGTCGAAGTCAATTTTAACTTTACTGAAACCATTTCTAACTAACGCAAAGTTTAACTTTAAAAGAATACTTATTTATCAAAGAATTCATTGTCTAAGGATATTTATTACCATAACCCATATTTTAAAGGGTTTTGCAACAAGCCACTTTTTATGAAGGTGTCTTTTAGCAAGTTATTTTATGGACGTTTGTTAAAAGACACCATTAATTTTTATCAGAAATGATATTTGTACATCTACTTTTTAACAACTTTTGAAACAACTCTCTCTCATACTCACATTTGTTTTTATTATTTTTCTTCTTCATTCTCTCTCCATTGTTTTTGTCCAATAAGAAGAAGAGAAAAGTGGTTGTCACAATAGTTGTATGAAATTGTTTGTACAAATATCACTCCTTAATTTTTATGAAGATATCTTTTAGCAAAGTTATAACTAAAAAATGGAAATCACACCTTGAAGTGTGGGTTGGTAAAAGACACCTTCATGGATGTCTTCTAGCAAAACTCTATTCTAAATATTGCAATACACGTGAAAGAATTCATTGAAAAAATCTATTATTACCGATGGACCCACACCCAATGTAATTTTTTAAATATTAATTAAATGACATCACAATAATTTATAGATCACAACTAATAATAGATTTTTTGGACGAAATTTTCCATGTGTGTTGTACATATTCACATTCACTACAATACTGATGTAAGATTTTTACGGATCGTATTTCTATCTACACGTAAGTATATTAGTATCGTCTCCACAGGGACTAGCGTATATCATAACTCATTGAACGTCGTTTATCATCTCAAGTTTGGTTTAAAAGTTTGTTTGTTTAAAACTATTCTAACTAATCTACGTTAAAATAAATAGAGATGAGATAGGACCATTTCGCTTGGGGTTAGAGTTCTTCAACCAAGTGTAACAACTGCATTCTCGTAATCACATAACATATTCTAGCTTTTTAATTGATATTATCACAATCACTCAACAACATTATTCATGTCTAAATAATGTCATGATTTCGATCGTCATTTATGTCTAAATAACTTCATGAGTTCAATCGTATCGTTTAATCGATGATTTCTCAATCTATTAAATGATCCAATAACATTAAGTTCTTGATTTCAAAGTGATTACCAAGACCTAAACTCTATGTCTAGAATAAAAGCTTTAATAGATTATTATTATTATAACCCTAGATTCAAAAGTACTTTTCAATAACATTTCAAATCTTAAATAAAACATTAAATACAAGAATAATAACAATATCAAATAAAAGACCTAGAACCATATATTAAATGATCAATAGGTTACATAATAGCTTGTTTGAATACAAAAACTACAAGGTTAGATGTAGCTACAAATTTTCATAGCGTGTTTGCTCGCTCCAAGCGAGTTGCTCTTTGCCGGGACTCACTCCTGGCCAATTGAAAGCGTGCTGAGAGCCAAGCTTTCTGCTGTTTTCTTGCTTTAAGCGAGTTGGCTCGCTCTAAGCAAGTTAGCCTTTGGATTTCTTTGCATCTTAGGTGATTTCTTGATCCTTGCTTTTATTTTCCTGCATAAATGGGTAGAATAAGGCAACTAAAGCATAAACGGCATAATTGCATCAAATTGTATCTTTTCTTGAAGTAATTTGATAAACAAATCACTAAAGTGTCTAAATTAACACAAAAAATATATCATTTTTGAGCACTTATCAAATACTAATTTGTTAAAAACAGGGTTAACTATTAAAAATTCACTACTGATAAAATGTTAAAAATTGTTGAAATACACATGTATAAATTTGTTTCCTTATCCACCATAACAAGAAACTACTTTATTAGCTCAAAAATGAATGATTTATTTGACTGTTTCACGTGGATTAAAAAAAATGTGAAAATAAATGAAAGAGATAGTTGTATTTTTACTAAATTATTCTTTATACTAAATGCATATTGTAATATCTTAACTCAGGAGTGATGAAATTGGAGATTATAATTGAAAAACAAGTACTAACTGATATTACCTTGAAAATAGAAATGGTCATCCATTTTGAGAATTTTTTTTCTTACAAATGATATGCAAATGGAGTGCTTCTATCCTTGCTAGGTGAACAGAATCTACGACCTTCACCGCTTCAAGACTCTTGGGAGAAACAAAAATAGCTAGACCCTTTTTATTTTGGCAATTGGTGCAGTACATTTTTTAGATTGGTTGCTAAGACAAAAACTGTGTTTATCACATGGAAATGGAATTCTCATAAACCTGTTGCTTAATGTAGCAAGTAGCATCAGAGAATCACGTGGTGTAGCCGTCCTACAAATTTGGGTACATTTGCAAATTCAAGGTTAGCTTTTAGACATGGACCGTATCACCGAAAGCATACTCATTTTTAGTGCCAAGTTTTGAAATAAAAAATGTGACAAGTTTTCTTACTATTTTCACGAATAGATTCCATTAAATGCATCAAGTCCAACATATGGACCCTGTTAAAGACAAGAGTTGGCTATTAGTCTTGGCCATAACCAAGAATGTCTCTTTTCTTTGTCTTTTCTGAATACCAAAAGTGATGTATCATAATTAGTCCACAGCTCACATTTCAGAATCCAATGATGATGAATATAGAAGCAACATTAATAGACTTTCATTTTAATAGAAGCACTGAATCGAAATAACTCAACAAACAGCCTCAAAAAACCTTAGTTCATGGTCAAGGACAGATCCAATGCTATATTTCAAGGACCACCTGAATAACTCTACAAAAACAATATCACAACTCAGCCAACAAATTGAAATCTTCATCTGCCTCCTTTATAGCACTACTTATTTCAATATTTTATCCAGGTTTCATACCGGGTAACACTTCGATGACTTTATTATATACATGGCAACGAGGCGAGTCGGGAACGCGTTTTAACAAACCTGCCCTCAGCGGGGACGAGTTTTCCAGCCCCACCCTAACCTCCACCCACAAAGTTGTAGTGAAAATAAACATGTTTTTTTTTCACATAAAAAAAACATTATTTAGATATCTACTTGCTATGTTAAGAAGGCTATAAGAGTAATATGATTATCAAAAATAGGGTAAAAAATAATTTAAAATAAACGGGACGGGTGCGGGGCGGGTTTGACCATCCCCACCCTCGTATATATGAAACAGGTTTTCCCAGCACCCACACCCAATTAAATTGGCTTTTTCCGTTACAGGGCGGCCGGGTCTAGGTAGGGGCGGGTTCAAATGTCATGTCTACTTTGATGGAGTGACTTTGTATTTTGACGACTTTGTCTCTATATCTCTCCTAACCAAGAATTCTCTCATCAAAATAATTTATTTTAATCACTTATCTATCATTTTCTCTCATCTAAAATACACTAAAGTCATCAAAGTCACCAAAATACAAATTCACTTAAGTATTTCCGGTTTCATACCACAGTGAATTTGTCAAATTTACATCGGGTCATTATGATTTTCTCGGGGATACACTATGTAGCTTATGCACTTCCTTCCATTTTGCTCGACAAAATCATAGTCATTCACTATGATTTTGGAAAACTCACTATACTCTATGATATTTTACCATCCTTTCGATTTTTTAGACTAGTTTTGTTTAACTTTATTTGTCACTCCAACTTATGGGATAACCATTGATTTTGTCGGAAAATGAGGTATTAGCACAAAAATTAAAACAATAATACGAGAAAATTGTCACAAAACAGTGGTACAAATATCATTTCTAAAAAAAAAACACAGAATTTCATCAAAATAACAAAATTTATTTATTAATTAGTATATAAATTCCTCAAAAGATCACTAAACATCAATCATGCACTTTAACAATCAAAGATCCACGAGAAGTTTCCAAAATCCAAACCCTTGAATTTTTATTAGATAAGATTCTTCTTTTCTTCTACCCATTATCATGAAAAAAGTGATTCCAATCCCAATGGCTGAAGGGTCATTCATTCAAATTCTATGAGTCACAAATTCCATAACCACAAACATTGAAGAGAGAAATGCAGGTAAAAAACACAAAACAGCACTGATCTGAAAACAATATAATTTTCAAAACTCTTAAATTATATAATATTATGAACATTCAACATTGAACATAAACAACCAACATTGCTTCATAAGAATAACTAATTTAACTACTACTACGACCAAGTGAGCTTTGTCTAGATTTTTGTTGTGATTGTTCCTCTTCTTTAATCTCTTGAGAATCTTCCACCGCCGGAGAATCCTCAGCAGCGGCTTCGGGTTCATTCACCGGTGGACGAGGTGGTGGAGGAGGGACTATTCTGCCACCGACACAAGAGGAGCATTTGGTTTCAACCCATGATTCAATGTCGTACTCACCGTAACCCATGACCCGCCGACCCGAACAGAGCCTACCAATCATACCGGCGATGATACCCAGAACAGTGATGACTGCAAGAACAGCAATGACGGGTCCAACCGATCCATGACCCGAATGGGTTGTGTATGCTTGTTGGGTTACTTCGATGGGTGGTGGTGGTGGTTGCACAAATTGTGTGGACATTTGAAAAGAACAGGTTCTTCTTCTTTGTTATATTTGAGGTTTTGGTTTTGGTTGTGTTGTGTGGGAGAGAGAAGATTAAGAAGAGGTTCTAAGTTTTAACATGAAAATGGCATAACTTAAAGATTGCATTTTTCGAAGAAATTATGTTTTTTTTTTGGCTTAATTGCTATTTTAGTGCCTTAACTATTTTTTTGGTATCGGTTTGGTTCCATAACTAAATAAAAGTCCGTTTTGGTATTTTAACTTTTGTTCCGTTACATGTTTTGGTCCCATCTGTTAGTTTTAATTCAATTCCGTCAAGTGTGTGCATATGTGGCAATTAAGGGCTGATTTGACAATATATGACTCATCAGTATATAAGCTTCTTTTCTTTATTGGTGTTTTCTCGTTCCTTTCTAATTTTTCCCCAAATATTAGGGTTTGTTCTTCTTCTTCCTCAAATTCGAATCCTTCTTCATCTACTCTTCTTCTTCGTTCGTTTTCGATAACATGTCCAGTGCAGGGTCTCGTGTTGACCGCAGAAGCAACAACGAAAATGGAAGGGCCATCTCTGGATCTGTAAGTTCTGGGTTTAAGGGACAAATTCGAAAATGTCAATGTGGTGAGTTTTTAGTTATGAAAACTGTTACTGACATGACAAACCTTAATTATGGAAAGAAGTTTTGGGGATGTAGAAATTGGAGGAACCAATTTGATAGTGGCTGCAACTATTTTCAATTTCTTGTTGATGATGATAATGGTGATGTTGATGAACGTGATATGAAGATTGCAAGGCTAAAGAAGAAAAATGGGAAGCTGAAACATGAAGTTTGTTTCCTAAAAGAAGAGTTGTGTAATAGTAGGAGGTGTTCCAAGATTGCAATAATGTTTGAGTTTTTATGTTTTGGGTTTAACATTGTGTTAATGACAATGATGTTGTCAATGTATTTAAAGTAGTTTAAGTTTGAGTTGGTAGAATGTTGAAGGATTACTACAATGATAATGATGTTGATGGATTAGTATGATGTTGTCAATGTATTTAAAGTGTAGTTTAATTATGTGTTAGTAGAATGTTGAATGTATTTAAAGTAGTTTAAGTGTGTTGTTGATGTAATGTTAAAAGATCTAATATAATGTTTATCCTAATTTTACAATGCAATAGTTAATTTGGGAAACATAATACAGTAATGTATTTTAGCTACTAAACCTGATAAATTGATGAATGATAAAGGTGAGACCAAATCAAAAAGTTCTCAATTACATAAATAAAACACATAATGAGTTCCAACTATAAACAATACGCAATTTGGAATAAGTCACATAGATTAATTATAAGATTGAGACAAATTGAAGATGTTCTCAATTACATAAGTCATGAATGATAAAGATGAGACCATATCAAAAAGGTGTAAAACCATAGGTTCTCTTACATTTTTTGCCATCATCAAAATGAGACCAAACTCAAAAAAGGCATAAAAACCATAAAGCCATAGGTTCTCATTACATAAGCATAAAAAGAAATGGTACCAAACCATTATCATTACTACATAAGTTCAAAATACCAAAATAAAAACTAATTAATAACATGACATATTCTTCATTTGGAGGGCGGTTGTGTTGCACTTGTTTGACCCCTTTTGAATGGCAACTTCTGTCTTGTGGTGTTTGGACCCCTTTTGTTGCTTGCTGCTACATTAGTTGCAGCTGTTTTAGTTGCAGTAGCTCTAGTCTTGGAGGCAGTTTGTGTAGTTGCAACAAAATTAGTCTTGGAAGCACCTTGTTTCTTGGTGGCAGTAGTAGCATTATTAGTTGGCTGAGGTTGATTTGAAGATGGGTTATTAGTGGCTTGGTTTTCAGCAGGTGGTGGAGGCAGCTTGCATGTTGATTTATTGTGACCAACTGCCTTACATCTACTACACTTAATTCCATACCTTGCTCTCTTCATTTGTGAATCATCTCTCAGCATTTCAGATGGGTCCTTAGTTCTCTTTTTCTTGGGCCTACCTGGTTGTCTTCTAATAGGAGGGGGTTGAAGGTCAGTGTAAGCAGTTCTTTGCCATAGAGATCTATCATTAACAGGGAATATCATATGTGCGTAGCATGCTTCATACCTTTCTCTCCTATATTCATCAGGAACAAATTCATACATATCAAGTTCCATATACCTGATGCAGCAAATACCATGGATACATGGTAGCCCAGTCAACAACCACTTCCTACAAGAACACTCTCTTTTTCCAAGATTGACAGAAAATTGTTCCCTGGATGGAGAAATGTGCCAGACCTCAAAAAAGTCTACACCACAACGCCTGTTTCAGACATACAATATGACCAAAGTGGACCACACACTTGTTACAAATTGGTTTAAACCAGAAATTAAAAAAGGACTAAAATGGGACATGTATATAAGCACAATAATCAAAGTTATGGGACATGTATAAACATACCTTGTAAGCCATTTGTTTGTATAAACAGCCTCTCTTTCAAGCTTTTTCTTGATGTTGGGCAAAATACTGTCAGGATATATCTGAATTTTGTGTCTGTTTTTCTCCCACCTTTCCATTATATAGATTCTGATCTCCTCAAGCACAGTGATCACTGGTTTTGATCTAGGGCCAACAATGACAGAGCTGAAAGACTCAGACATGTTGTTGACCAATGTGTCACACTTTGGTACAACCCTGAAATATGACCTGCTCCATCTTCTAGGTGGTATTTGAATAAGATGCTCGAATGCCTCTGGATTGATTGCCTTGATCTCCTTCATAGCATCCATCCATGCATTTGGATATGTTGCTTTGGCTGCCTTCCACATCAGTTCCTTTAGTTTCTTTCCAGGGTATTGTTTTCTGAAGTTATTGTACAGATGCCTAACACAGAATATGTGGTCAACATCTTTAAGCAACTCATCCATTGCTGGCAACAGTCCCTGCATATAACACATACAACATAACACATATTCAGTATACACATTTTCAGTATAACACACATATTCAGTATACCTTTTGTTGGTCACTTATGAATGTATATTCAGCACATTTTGTCACACCATCCAAGTCATTCACAAGCAGATCTAAAAACCAAGCCCATGTTTCGTTTGTCTCTCCTTCAACAACAACATAAGCAATAGGGAGTATTTGATCATTTGGATTTGTTCCAATGGCTGTTAAAAGTTGACCACCATAATAACCTTTCAGGAAGCATCCATCTAAGCCAATGATAGGTCTTCACTTTAGGAAACTCTCTTTACATGCCTTGAAGCATATGTATGCTCTTTGAAAGTGAGGATTCAGATTAGCAGTAGGATCTTGTAAATCAGCTTCAGAAGGAAGATATGGTGTACTGGTTATCTTCATTGTAGAATGTGGATTTGATCTCAGCAACTCATAACAATAGTCTTGCATCCTAGTATACTGCTCCCTAAAAGAGCCATCAACAACATCAAAAGCCATTGATCTATCTCTGATGGCCTTTGTCTTTGTCACTTTGATATTCCACTTTTCATTAGTCTTGTTGATAATGTCTTGGATTTTCAAAGTTGGATTCTCCCTCACATTAGGTTGAAGTTTGGTACCAAGCCACTTAGAATTCAGAAATTTCACCTTGTTACCTCTACTACATGTATGGTCAGGACCAACTTGCCTCAGCTGCCAAGTTTCCCCATTTGGTAGTTTGGCACAAAACGCCTTCCATTCACAGCTGCCTCTACAATTCAACCTCATCCCAATTTGTCATTCTTCACAAACTTGACTTCCCTACCAGAATGAATTGCATATGTCCTCATAGCATGTTGAAATTCTAGTTTAGTACCAAAATATGTACCAACTTCCCACTTATAATCTAACATCTTCCTTGGTTGTTTAAATGTAGGAAACTTGCCCTGAATTGCACCATCCTCATCACTGTCACTTCCACTATCAATCTCTTCAGCATTATACTCCTTAACATCTTCCAAACCTTTATCTTCTACCTGATTTGCCTGACCAGATCCTTCCTCAATAATTAGCTCATCATCAGTAGCACTGCTACTCTCATTTTGAATATCTTCAGGCACAAAGTTTTCTGCTCCATCAGTAACATCTGGATCAACAGGCTGCTTCCTAGGTCTACCCCTCTTCTTCCTTGGTGGTTCTGTAACATGTTCCTCAACATCAACATTCCCTGCACAATACATCAACATCATATATAATACATTAACAACATATAAACAGAGGGATTTCTTTATAATATTATTCTTTGCATTAGGGGGTGGGGTTGTAACATACCTACTGTAACATTGTTGTTAATATTTTCATTGTGATCTTCAAAGTCATTGTACTCATCATGATTGGCTCCCTCGTCACCATTAACTCCCTCATCACCATTACTTCCCTCATCAAAGTCAAACCAGTCATTAAGCATGCATTCCACATCTGAATCACCAAAATGTACATCTTGAGCACTGTCAACATCACTATCCTCATATAACTCAAAACAAAAGCCATCTTCTTCCTCTACAACAGGCTCCTTACCTTTGTCATTTTTGTTACCAACACCAGAACCTTGGTCATTTTTCTTACCAACACCAGAAACTTCCTTATCACACCCTGTTACATTCTTTTCCCCAGCTTCCTTGTCCCCTAGCCCAACTTCCTTTTTTGATACATTTTCATCCACAACTTGCCCAGTTTCCTCTTCACTAACAGTTGGCCCAAATTGATGTTCACTCACATCTGGCCCAACTACGTCTTCCCCAACAAATGGCCCACTTCCACCAGACTCTTTACCACCTTTTTCTATTTCCACTTCAACAATAGTGGGCCCAAATGTTTCATTTTCTCTTTCAACTTCAGTGGGCCCCACCCCATCATTTGTTACTTCATCAACAGTGGGACCTACATTATCAGTAGGACCATTCTCATCAGCCATATTGTATTCATCTAAACCATAATACTCTATCATCTCAATAATTTCTGGTTGTGATATTTTGTGAACAATATAGATATGAGCTTGTCCATCAGTTTGTGCTATAGATTGAACCCTCTTTGCACGACTACCATTATCCAATAGCACCATTTCATCAGCCATGTGTGGTTCATAAAACCAGATAGATTCAATAGCTTCTTCCTTATAACCTAAAACATCTAGATTACCTATGATTTCAAAGTAGCACCAGTAATCTGGATCACATAGCCAAGTGCTCTCAAGACCATAATATCCATTATGGTTGAGATCATCAAAATGACCACCGTAGTGACATACCACCTCAAACTTATCCTCCACGAATACTCACCCACGAGTCCTAATAAACAAAAATACACGAATATCAAAAAAACTGGACCACTTCAATTTAATATTCACAAAAATCCCTTAAACAACAACAATACACAACAAAGGTTTAAAATTTGCATTTATTGAAACCCTATACCGACATTAAACCCTAAAACCAGAAACCAGAAACCAGAAACAAAACGCCCTAAAACCAGAAACCACTTTTCATAAACCCTAACCCAAAAATAGTAACATTAAAGCCCAGATTTTTTTAACCCATCGATGAAACAGATAACAGATGAAGAAGAAAAATAACAAACCTGATGTCGTCAGCGAGATTTTGTCCTTCGATTTCGTCTTCTTCTTCTTCGCGTGAAAACTCCTCAGCAAAACCTTTCTTCTTCTATTTCTCTCTCTAGATGACTTTTATCTCTCTAAAAATGTCCTAAAAGTGTTACTTATGCCATCTCATCATCTAAATCTATGCCAAATCAGCCCTGATTTCAGACATTATGGATAACCCTAACGGAATTGAATTAAAACTAACAGATGAGACCAAAACATGTAACAGAACAAAAGTTAAAATACCAAAATGGACTTTTTTTTAGTTATGGGACCAAACCGATACCAAAAAATTAGTTAAGGGACTAAAATAGCAATTAAGCCTTTTGTGTTTAGTTTTAGTAGCTTTCAGACATAGGGGGAGAGAGAGCGTGAAAAGAGCAGTGATATTTAAACAACCATTTTACTAACAGCTTTCATGACAACCTCATTTTTCTATCTTTTTATTGGTCAAAGACAATGGAGAGAGAAAAAGGAAGAGAGAGAGTAAGAATATAATGTGAGTATGAGAGAGAATGTTGTCAAAAAATAGTTGTACAAATATCATTTCTCGCATGAAAATGTCATGGAGAGAGACTTTGAGTATGGATTTGTGTAGATGTCTAAAAGTTGTTTCCCTCCGATCTCAATTATAAGTAAATTTGATTTTTTAGGTTCATTCAATTAAGACTAAACTGTATTTTTCGTTCCCTAAGTTTTAAAATGTGGCGATTTTGGCCTCCTATTAAAAAAACGGTAACTTTGGCCCTTTTCGTCCCAAAATTGCCGAGAAAACGCCACATGTCTTAAAACAGGGGCTATAATCGCAACTTTTTGAGAAGAGAAGCTTCAAAAAAATCATATTTCTCTTATGTTATGGGTGAAAAAAAAGCATATTTCCCTAAACAATGGTCACTTTTGTCATTTTTTTAATAGGGGACCAAAATCGCAACATTTTGAAATTTAGGGGACAAAAAATGCAGTTTAACCTTTAATTAATATGGACCACATACATCATTAATTGAATGAACCCAAAAGGTTAAATCTACTTATAATTAGCAACGGAGGGAGTAATAGTCATTTTAGTCGTTTAATGGGTAATGAATAACATGATAATCTTAAATGTAAAGAAATTTTAAAATAATATTTGATTGTGTATTTTTTTGATCAAAATAGTCTTCCGAATTAAAATATTTCATTAATATTGTCATACCAATATTTCAATATACTTACTTGTTATCATATCAATCTCTACAAGAATTTAGTAATTTTGTCCATATATAACAAAAGCTATTGTCAACTCAGATACTATTTTAACATCAAAAACTATTTTGACCATCACATAACATAATCAGAAAGTACTTTGAAATTTTGTTACATTGAAAGATTATTGCGACTAATGCTGCACATCTAGGGAACAAAATAACAATTATCTCATCTGTCCAATTATGTGTTTTGAAAGTTTACTACGTAAACCAAAATATGAATGCTCGATTGCGCTTTTAGTCTTCTAAATTTATTTTGTGTGATTTTGATTATCAAAGTTTACTCCCTTTTTTATTTGGTTGTTCTTCACTCAATTTTGTGCCGAGTTGACATTCTTTCATGATATCCCATCCTTGTCATATGTCATGTGGATTTTTAATTAAATTTAAATTTGAAAAAAATATAAAATTATGTTTAATTGATTTTTATTAAACTAAAAAAATATTAGTTTCAATTTTGAAAGTTCAAACAATCTCTTAAGCAAATACCCATTCTCTAATCCTAAACACAAAGCAATCTCTTAATCTTAACACCTCCTTAGTGGTCCTTCATGTAGGCATTGCAACAAAACTTACATCCGTGGGCACCGTCCCGAACCACTCAATTTAATGGTTTTTTTCCGCTTCGACTGAGTTTGGGTTCTCCCCGATTTCAAAACACGGGAACGAGATGAGCAACATGGATATAGGTATCCACCTCAAACTCATACTCAAACCCGTCCTGAATGTAGAAATCAATTTACTACCTTTTTTATATAAATAAAAACTCAAACCCTAAATTTTGTGAATGTAAAACTCGTCCCAACCTGCTCCATTACCATGCCTAGGTTCATGGTTTACCTCTTTTGACATGCTCTCTTGCAAAAATAGCTTCTACTTTGGATGTCATTGATGAACCAAGAAGGTTGCTACTTTATAATGAAAACCGGTTACATTTTGTGTCTTTTGTGGGCTTCAATATCTTTGCCTTGGTTTGCTTATTCAAAGATGTCGAGTGCTAATTTTGATGTTTTTTTTAAGAAATTAAATTAGCTCAATCAAATTGATACCAGAAAGAATTAAATCCAAGACCTCGAGAATGAGTACACTTCAAAATCTCAAGTCAATATCATCAGATCAACTCAAATCGGTTAGTGCTAATGCTGATGTTGATTCCATTAAAGCTTTTGGAGTTGGGTTGAAGATTGCTAATTCATTCCTTTTATCATTAAAAAAATGAAGATTTCTAATTCGTTGGGGATTTTTTGGGTGGCCTGAACTTTGAAACTAATACGTTTTTGGATTTTTAATTTAATAAAAATTAATTAAAACATGTATTATATTTTTTTATTGTTTTAATTTAATTTAAATCCATGTGGCATATGATAAGGATGACATATCATAAAAAAAAAATCAACTCAACATAAAATTGAATGAAGGACTACCAAATGAAAAAGAGATAAATTCGGGGGCTTAAATTGCACAAAATAAACCGGGGGACTAAAATCTTACAATTGAAAAACTATAAGGGTTAAAAGCGTAATTAAGCTAAATATAAACAAAATCTATTATTATTTACATATGCTTATAAGTAAATTTTGCATTTAAAAGAACATCGTTTACCCTTTTAAAAGTTTACTATACGGTTTTTTCTAGATTACCTTTGAAGGTAATTTACCCACCAACCAATAAAAATGAGCATTTTATTGGTGGGGTCAAGATATTTCATAGATACCACCTAAAAAGATGAATGTTCATTGGTTGAGGTAAATTACCCACTATTCTTCCATGGGCACCCTAGTTGTCACCTTACTATACACAAATTTTAAAATATCTTGACTATATTTGTGTCCTCGACCGGTGCCAAAGGTATTTGTTAGCATTTTTTTAAGATAAATTAATACGTTAAAACTTGATGAAATCTATTATTACTTATACATAAGTTTACTCAAAAATATGGATCAACTGCGACATTAAGTTTCATATTTCAACATAATAAAACCTTGTCACAAAACTATTAATTGATTATGCGTTATTTCAAAAGGTTTTGTTAGAAGTCATCCACGAAGGTGTCTTTTATCAACCCACATCTCAAGGTGTGATTTCCACTTTTTAGTTATAACTTTGCTAAAAGACACCTTCATAAAAATTAGTTGGTGTCTTTTAGCAAATGTTCATAGAATAACTTGCTAAAAGACACCTTCATAAAATGTGTCTTCTAGCAAAACCCTATTTCAAAATACTGTCCGAGCTTGTAACTGTAATGATCTTATATGCATGCATTGGCCATAATCTACATATATAGAAAGAAGGATGCATCTAGATTTCATGCTCTAAAGTGATTATAAAGATTAACTTCTTAAGACTTCAACTACATTGCTGATGCTTTTTCAAGAAAGTTGAAAACACAACCCTTAATTTGCAAAGCCACATTTATTTCTAATTTGTCCATTTTGCCCGGTATGTACTCCAAAATTACCAAGCTTCACCATGGATACAGCAAAATCCATTATAGAAGGAAAATTGGTTGGAGCTGTAGTGATTAACCATAGCAGCAGTTTGTGGATCTGCAACTAGTGCTTGCTCAGAATCAAGAAACCATGAGTTCCTTTTAAGATTTGTGTAATACGAATGGTCAAATATAAAATTACTTATAGCATCAAGAGGAGCTATGTTGTTGTTTGATGTGCCTTTATTTGGACAAGTGTTTTGCAATTTTGTAAGAAGAGTTAAAAAGTTTCCTTTTTAATTTGAAGGTGAAATATCGGGCAAAAACCATTAGTATGTCGTAATGGAAATATACAAACTTTAATTAGAAAACACACGTCATTGCGAATAAAGCTAACTTCTATCAATGATGGTTGAGTCTGATTCGACAATGTAACAAATCAATGTTTGAATTTAAGATGATGTATGAAAATGTTTAGAATACATCAATAAATTATGGGAAATGCTAACCGGTAATACGAAGAAGTGGTAATTTCATTATTGCCTTTATTACTTCTAAAATTCTAATGGTCATGCATTGTCCTTACTATTCAAGTTCAATTTGACTCTTACACTATTAACATTTTCAGGCCGTTGAACGTATGTATGTGTCTTTGGACACCCTCAACAATTGAATACATTTTTTAAAGTGAGAATCAAACTCATAATCAAAACCAGTATACCAATGATAGGTTAGGGATGTATACTATTCAAAAAATTAAAAGTTAGGGATGTATATATTGTTGCTTCTAGAACAGAATGTGAAATAATAAGAGGTATGTTTTTTTGAGTGTATGTTGGCAAAATATTATGAATTTCAAACTTCAAATCAAATCAGTCGGATAAAAAGAGACAATTTTTTTCTTTTCTTCAAGATAATTCAATATTTATGAACGGAGACAGTAAAGATGAATTATACATAAGGAATAATATTTATATTTATGTTATGTATAATAGCGAAAAGACAGACACGACACTCACGTGTCTGTTTTTCCGTTTTTTTATTGCGCTAACGTGTGTAGATTATCAATGATATTTTATAGAAAAAAAATTATATAGATTAAAATTATAAGTATGAGTATTTGTGACTTTCAAATGTAACAAACTAAATCTTTCAAAAAAAAAAAAAAGTAACACTCAAAAAATCATATTTATATTTTTCAATAACAACAATAATATCATAAAAATTCTTATCTTTTTTAATAACTTTTGATTTTCTTTTTTTTGGGATTTTTGATTTATTAATTGAAGAAATAATAGTACAGGTCTAGTTTATATTTGTTGAAGGAATAGATCAATCGGTTTTTATCCTAAGTGGAGAGATTTGTTTCAGAATTAGCCAGCAGTTTGCCCTTATTTAAAACCACAGTACAATCCTCAACTGTTTCCTTTCATCATCCACTAGGGTTAGGATTTCGAGAGAAGTAGATCTTGCTCAACCACACCGTTCAACAAATCATCGATTCAATCATTCTAGTGTACCTCGCGGCTTCTTAGTAACTTAACACCACGCCACAGCTTCGTTCAAAGGCAATAATATTATATTATCAGAATTCGCTCACAATCAATTGCTATGTCCAAGTCGAAGAAGAAGAAGCAGCGATCATCGATTCCAATATAAGAGTACGATAGGGTTAGCTCCCTTCCGGACTCAATTATCTGTCACATTCTCTCCTTTCTCCCAACCAAAGACGCTGTCGCCACAAACATCCTTTCAAAGAGGTGGAAACCATTATGGCTCTCATTCTTCACTCTCGATTTCACCAATCATGAACACAACCACTCTCTGCACTCATGTTTACTCAGTCATGCTACCGTGCAACAACACCCTGCCAATACGATCATTCCGCTTCAAATGTTGTGCTGTATGCCACCCCAACAACAATATAATCCAACTTATTATTGCAACGATACAAAGAAGAACTGAAACCCTTGAACTTGACATGTGGTTTGATTCCTTAGACATGAAATTAGCTTCTAACATATTCACTTGTAGGATGCTTACTGTTCTCAAATTAAAACGGCTAGTAATCCTCGAAGACATTCCTCAAATAAATAATACTATTTCACCACTCAAAACTCTCCACTTGGATCGTATGCATTTCAACACTCGTAAACAGATCATCGACTTTCTCTTGTCCTTTCCCATTCTAGAGGAATTGAAAACAAATAGAGTAATGGAGTTTGTTCCGAAAACAGCAGATAAGATCAAATGCTTGCCCAATTTGGTGACAGCCAACCTTTCTGCTAGCAATGATATTCCTCTTTTCTTGCTTTCCAAGGCACTAAGGCTCAGTATAAAGCTGGTAGTAAGTAATAGTTTGTTTGATTTTTCAAAACAAATCACAATATGATTATTAATTTCTGATGTTTTCTTGTCTTTTTATTCCATGCAGACATGGCCCCACTGTGACTAAGTCCCCGTTTTTTACAATCTAACTCAAATGGAACTATTCTCTAACTTAGAGGGTAAAAGTTGGCCTAAGAAGTGGATGTGGATGCTTGAAATGCTTCAACACAGTCCCAAGCTTCAACATCTTATCATTCATGAGGTTTCACAAATAATTTGATTGATTTCATGATATTTTACTTATTTTGTTTAACTCTACCTCTACCTATCTTAACTTTTGTTTTCTGTTTTTGGTGGAAATTTACTTATTGTTAACAGGAGATAGAAAATGGAAATGATGATGAGGACAATTGGAAGGACCCAAAGATTGTTCCGGAATGCCTTTCATCTCAGCTCAAAACTTGCTTGTTTAAGAATTATAGAGGCAAAAAGTGCAAGCTTCACTTTGCAGAATATGTTATGCGCAGTTCAAAAGTATTAAGCAACATGACAATTCACAGTGTCCGTTCCAGAGATTTTAAAAGGAAATACAAGATGTTACAGAAACTATCTCTGTGTCTAAGGGGATGTAAGCTTGTATTTGAATGATGAGGGGTGGCTAGGATATTTATAATTCTGTATCTCTAGCTTTTTTGTTTGATTCTAGCGCGAGTCGATGGTGTTTGAAAGACAATAATTATGCCTTAATTTTTCCTTTATGTTATATATTTTCAGTTATGCATTGGCTTTCATGCAATTAAAATCCATTCAAGTTCCTCTCAACTTTTCCTTTCCTTTTGTTACCAATTGTTTTTTATTTTAGTTATCTTGATCACTATCACTTTCTAGCATTTTTTTTAAGGTAATCATTTTCCCAGAAGAGGAGGTAAGATAAAGGAGAGCATCAACTTCCAAGTCTCTTATTTAAACTCAACATTTTAGTGTACAAGAATAGTACTAGTAACTACTGATTTCTGACATAAAAAATGGCATACCTCTAATTAAGTTGCATACTAAGGCAGCATCATATAGGATCGCAGTCATTGTCATCAGGATCAACCATAACATACAACACTATACACCTTGAATTATTACTAAATTGGTAAAATCTAAAAAAAATATCAGTTTGCTGTATTTGAATACCCTGGTAATAAGAAAAACAAAACAAAAACTTCCTAAATTTCACTATAGAGCATGGGGAAAATTTTGGCTGGTACAATACCCATTACTCCTGAGGTGAAGTGGGAGAACTAATTGGTTTGCCTCGTCCGATGGCGAAACCTCTTGTTCCATCTGGCATTCTAGGGCCCTTTGCATTGGGTTTAGTCGACACTTCACCCAGGACAACACTGCTTGATGGAGATGGTGGGGCAAGTAAGCCACGTCCGGTATGGTTTTGAGTGCGTCCTCTTCCCTTTCCTCGACCTCTAGCCCATCCTTTCTTTGATCCTACTGAAGTTTCATCACCCTACCAATATATCAAATACAAGACAATAGCCTCATATCAGAACTTGTCATGTTTATTCAATAGAAACCAATAGTAGCAAAAGTCCTCAATGCAATCATTTTCCTTGTGAAAAATATGCATATTCATGATATCATATGCATGCTTAAAATGAAAATAAACTATATGTTTCCTATAATATGCAATGGCACTTACATTACTCTCAACACATAATTCAGTGTTGTTTGGATGAGAAGAATCTTCAGCAGTTTCAGAATGTAGATTCTCATCGTCATCTAGATAGCCATCGAATTCAGACTTTCTATTCTTCAAGACAGATTTTGGCTGCACAATTTACATGAAAGAAAATCCATGAATAAGATCATATGTAATTAAATGTATACTATAGATGCACAATAGCATTGGTAACTATTACAAATGCACATACCGAGCATCTAAGCAGCAACCTTACTCGCATCCCTTTCCTCCAGTTCCTTTCATCATTTAATTTCTCAACCTAATCAAATAAGTAACAGATTCTTTGTTATTTTTGTGTTAATTAATAATTGAATCATATGCATCTTAAGCCTAAAGTTATTGAAGAGTTTACTCACAGCTTTGTCAGCAACATCCGATGATTCATACTCCACAAGTGCATGTAGCTTCATAATGGCAAGTAACAAATGGTAAGAAATTCTTCCAATGCAGGTATCATTTCTCTTCCTTAAATACCAAGACAACATAGTAATATGGTATATGCCATATTTTTTGTACCTTGTTACTAATGAGGAAATCACCTTTCAGGCGAGAAGAATTCGGTTCTTGGGGATGGCATATTCTGATTGTTTTGACGCTGTTCAAAGATCATCCATCAATACATAAAATTTTCAAAATGTAAGAAACTGCAAGAATGTGAAATTCATATAATTAAACAGAAGATGCAGAGAGGAAATCCACCTCCCAACTACGGCAAATATTTTCTGAAGATTTTGATGGGAATGATCGTCAGGTAAATTCTCTGCTACAACAGTCCGAGACTGCAATAAAAAACAAAGTAATTTGCATTATTTATGCTACAATTAGAAGAAATTTAGTAATAATCCATAGGCACAAAAACAAACTATCCTGTTGCTTTACCATTAATTCCTCTTTCTCCTTTTCAGTGAAAGGATGTTTTCGTTTAACCTTCTTGCCATCAGCACTCAAAACCTTCAAACCATTTCATTGTTAGACAGAAAAAAGTTGAAGAAAATCATAATAGTTCCTTATTTGTTCCATCCACAATACTCACAAGTTTTGAAGAATGACGAATAGCTTGTGTAAGCAGATGAATGTTGTTAACAAGTGACTTGATCTTTTTTGTGGAAGCAATCACAGTAATTGGAACTGTCAGAAAAACCAAAACCATTCAATGAAACTACGCCGAAGTTTAAAGCCAGATCATTGCATCGATAAACAACATCACAAAATCCTTACCATAACCTTCAGGATCCTTATTCATCTGTTTCTGGAAAGATTCATTTGCTAGCAAGCTCAGGTCACTGAACTGATATTCCACCTATTACATCCACAATCATATGAGCAATGTAAATTATACAATCATATGAACAAAAATTCATACCCAAAAAACACCCTTCATAACTGATTTTCCTATCAAAAAACTGAACTAAACAAATTCATTCATAAATCATTATACATGCAAACATAAATCCATTTGGCACAACGTAGTTACTCAAAAATCTCATTTTACTCATAATTTCACAATGCAAATAAACTTAATCTGAAATTTGAATGGCCTTATTAACACATTCGTATTAGTTTAATCTCATTTCGCTCACAATTTCACAATGCAAATCAACTTTATCTGAAATTTGAATGGCCTTATTAACACATTCGTATTAGTTTAATCTCATTTCGCTCACAATTTCACAATGCAAATCAACTTTATCTGAAATTGAAACGGTCTTATTAACACATTCAAATTAACTTAATATCATTTTGCTCACAATAACATCAACTTAATGTAAAATCCAAACCATCCAAGATTTATTAAGAAAGAAGAATACATCTATCCATCCGAAGAAAAGCATTTCGAACTATGAACTATATCAGTGTCGCCAACACGTCCCATACACAATCAAAAATATCATAATTTATTTTTGTTAAAACAAATCTTGATTATCATATATTAACTACCGATACATCTTTGTAATAATAAGCAACCACCAATGTAAATGTGAAAAGAGGGAAGAACCTGTTTAACAATCTTCTGTTGAAGATCAGGGTTGAGCACATTCTTGGAACAATTGGGTTGCGAAACATTTGCATTAGGAATCAAACATGAAGAAGGATCTTGATCACCAACATAGAACCAATCAGATTCACCAGAACCACCAAGAATCTGAAAGCAAGGATAGAAATAACCCGAAATCGGCATTTGAGAATGCGACCTCGGCACGAATTCAGGCGCTTGAACATTGAATTTGAAGCTTGAATTGCTTGTTTCTTGAACATGATCTTTTTCTTGATTATTCTCAAGATGAATCTTCTCTTCACGTTGTGCTTGTGCCATTGTTGTGCAGTTTTTTTTTTCTCTCTGTGTGATTGTGAGAAATGGTGTAACTAACTATTTCACAAGCTTAATAGTAACTAACTATTTTTGTGTAACTAACTATTTTTGTTTCTTTGTTTTTTTGGTATTGAATTTGAATCCATATTTTGCGTTACCTCTTTCTTACACTTGTGGCTATTTTGACTAAATCTTTAAAGGTTATAAACAAGGGAACTTCCTCACAAATTGAGGTGTATCAATACTCCTGCTTCATAAATTTATAAATTAAGGATTGTTTTATGAAATAAGTTGTTATTTATCAATATTTATATTTTAGAAAACACCATCTCATGAGAAAAAACACAATTTCATTGTTTATAAGAATTATATTAAATTTTTAACATTTTCTCATAAAAATAATCAATATTCTTCATTATGAGCAATAAAAATTCAAAAAAAGTAAATTTTATTTCATGGACACTTTTGGTAAATAAGATTTAATTATTATAATTGTCAATGATAGAAAATAATTATTTTTTATTCAAAAAACAACTAATTTAATTATTAATTTAGTGCTTTGGTGTACCGGTACACTCAAAATGTTGGGTGTATCATAAAATTTGCCTATAAATAAATAAATCTCTTAAACTCCTTTCATTTTCTAAAATCCCTTAAGCAATGCTCGTTCCTCAAATTAAATGCTTGAATCCTTATTCTCATTAAGATAGGGTCAAAAACATTTTTATTTCTAAATAATTAACTCATTTTCCTCGACCCTTCGGTAAGTGGGCAAGGGTACAATCATTGACTCTTGTGTACGGGAAAAATATGGTTAAAAGTGGAAAATCCACCTATAGTTTTAAAACTCCTCGATCATTGACTCAGCAAGGGTACTTGGTCAATGAGTTAATGGTCGAACCGTTGAGTTACTGGTTGAACTGCATGACCGTTTCGTATTAAACCAAATAACTTGGTTTTATGACCCGGTCTTAAGATTAAATTTTTATAGGTATTTAATCAGATTAGATCGGACTGAACCGATGACTTGACCACTTAAAAACTAAAAAAGTGATATGTAATATGTATATTAATATCTAGGCTTTTATATGTGTTTAGTCTCTGCAAATAGGGATCATTTAAAAAATGGTCTATGTATTCCTTAATCCTGGCATTCTGTCCTTCAAAATTTAATCGTTTAAAATTTCGTCACTCAACCTAGTTAATTACTGCCACGTCACTGATTAGCTGACGTGGCAGTTCTGATTCGCTTAGTTCTGATGTGCCACATTAGCTAATCAGTGACGTGGCAGTGAATAAGTGGGTGTAGTGACGAAATTTAAATGATTAAATTTTAAAAAGGCAAAATGCCAAAATTAAGGAATACAATGACCATTTTTTAAATGACTCATATTTGCAGTGATTAAACGTATAAAAGCCTAATATTTATATAATATGTAGATTTTCTAAAAAGGATGATATGTATATTATTTTCTTTTAGGGAGGACATGATACACATATTATTATTAACCTTATTTGATCCAATGATCCTTCAAATAATTTCAAGTTTTCATTTTGGTCCCACAATTAATAAAACGTACATTTTGGTCCCTTACTTTTTCCTCTGTTTGTCAAATAAATCCAGACGGTTAAGTTTAACCCCAAATGATGTCTATGGTGGACCAACCTTAAGAGTGGTCCACCATAGACCATATTAATTTTTTTAATTTAAACCGTTTGATTTATAAAATAAAATAAAAAAACCTTAAGGGCCGTTAATTTACACCCACCTAAAAATAAAAAGGTGTAAATTAGCAAGCTACACCTACCTAAAAGCCATTAAGATGTAAGTTAGCAATCTACACCCACTTAATTATTTACACTCATTTTTATAAGTTTTATAAAATTGTATTTTTTTTGTCAAGTAGTCTAGTGATTAGAATTCACATTTTTTAAGGTGAAAAAGTGGGGTGTCTGGAGTTCGAACTCTGGCCCCTACATATAACAATGCATGTCTCTGTCAACTGAGTTATGCTCAAGGGACAAATTGTTTACTCCCACCTTATTAATTTAGACTCACTTTCATCATTTAAAATATTGTTTCCTTAAAAGTTTGTCTCACATGCTACTATTACATGTTTTTTTAAATTAAAAAACAACAAAAAATTTCATTAAATATTTGATTTCCAAATTAATACTATCATTCACACTATAATACCTCTAGAGGAGAACCTTGAAAGAAAGTAAGATAGATATATATATATATATATATATATATATATATATATATATATATATAAACAATTTAAGGAAATCTAAATATATAACTAATGATTCCACCAAAAAATATGAAAATAATTATTCAAACATATAAATTACACCATCTAAAAAACTATAATAAATTCCCTAAAAAAAACTATAATAAATCAATAAGAAATTCAAAACACATCATCTAAAAAACTATAATAAATCAATAAGAAATTCAAAACAAAAACTTCATTATGAATTGACCAGCTTTTATAAATATGAGACTAAAATCATGAAGCAAAAGTAATAAAATTAATTTTTTTCATTATAGGAGGAGAAAATTTGAAAATTGATTGTGACTTATAAATAAAAAGAAGTGTCCCTGAAAAAAAATTGAAAAAAAAGACTTTCTTTTTAATACATCAACCTCACATGTCAACCTGTCACCGTCTCGTTTTTTAGCGGCTTAGGCGGAGCATGCACCCTACCATTGACGGGTTGAAAATCTCTACTCATCCCGCTAAAAAAAGCAGGTTAAACGGGTTAAACTCACGGGTTCAATCCATTTTATCATCCTTAACTATAGATGGTTAATGTATTTAACAATCTAGCATTTATTAAACATACATTAATAAAATTAACCATGATTTTAAATATCATTAACTATATTTTAAATTGTATGTGGTTAAATATACGTATATACATACTCAAAATATTTTTTTTGTATATATGTTAACCATCCAAATTATGTTCAAATGTGTTCAAATATAAACATGATACTCGTTGGTCATTATTTGAGTACAAATATACAATTGAAAAATTGCAATTCATGATGTTTCAAATCATTGTTAGTTGTTTTCAAGTGAACGTTTAATGAGTTGCGACACCGTTTTTTTTTTTTTTGATATGGCACAAAAATACTAAAAAGTCAAGATTTTGGGACCTGAACCCAAGTACACAAGAGTATTACACCAAAGCCAAACTAAGGCAAAACAAACAGAAGCATATTAGAATTCTAGCCTATAACAGAAACTTTAATAAGCTTTGGATATACTTCTACAAATATTTTGGATTACTTTTGATCACACCCTTCTTGGAACGAGTTTGTATGTGGTCACTACTTGTGCTTTGAACCATTGTATCATTTAACTTATTGACATGTTTCTTCTTATTAGACTTCTTCTCCTTTTCGACATAAAAGGATTAAATAAACTCCCATCCGTTATATCCCCTTCAATCTTAGCATTTATGTCAGGCTCAAGAGTGCTGTCATAAGCCTGATCCGTGTCCAAATCATCAGCCCAGAACTTGCTTAAATTTTTTTCACTTTTCCTGCAAGCTTCAGAATTATTAGTATTGTTAACAGGTTTGGGAAGTCTTCCCTTTGTCAGGCCCCAACACTTCATCATAAGTGGTAACAGGCATGATGGTGGGTGTACCATAATGAGTTGTGACACTTTATTATATTAATAAATTATTTATTGAACATAATTAATTATATCTAAACTACATTAATCGTCAAATTTGATGTTAAATTTTGTATGAAAATAACACACTTCTTTTTTCATACTCTAAAACTTTCCCATCAATTTGATTTTCCAAAGAATTTATCGCACAGGTTTTTTTTAGAGGATCACGAAATTAATTCATCAAAAATATAAAATAGTTATTATTAAGCCTGTCTTTTTTTTTTTCCCACAAAAAAAGTCTTCCTTTATTAATCTCATTTTGGTCCTTTTTAAGAAAGAAAATGATAATATTTTACCAAAGTCATTTGAAAATTTTTAAAATTGGAAAAATAACGATTGCCTTTTTTTTGACCAAAAATAATATGACGACATTTTGCAAAAATCATTTGAAAATCTTTAAAATTGGAAAAATAATAATTGTATTTTTTTTTTACCAAAAATAATATGACCACATTTTGCAAAAATCGTTTGAAAATCTGTAAAATTGGAAAAATAATAACTCTTTTTTTTACCAAAAATAATATGACGATATTTTGAAGAAAAAAATCATTTGAAAATCTTTAAAACTGGAAAAATAATAATTGTTTTTTTTTTACCTAAAATAATTGTGTCTTATAAAAATACAAATAAGCAATCAATTTATTTTTCAATATTTTTCTAAACTAACAATAATTTATAAATAGAGAAAAATAATAAGTATTTACCCGAATTTTAAAAATATTCCGTGTGAATATGAAGTGACCAATGCGAAACAACCTTTTAAGACATTCTCCAATTTTGACATGATGTAACCAATGGGAAATGAGCTTTGACAAGATTTCCTACTTGGACATGAAGTAACCAATAGCACACAAAGGTTTGACGTGTTTTCCTTTTATTGTATGAAAGTCTCTTATAAAAGGGCTTAAATCTAACTTCAATCATGCATGTTCAAATTATTCAAATTAAAAATCATGTAAGCTCAAGGAGAAAGATGCAAGTTGATGAGGTATATGAGGTTACGATAGCCTCTTTGATATGATCTTCGCCATGTCTTTGAGTAGGTGGAGAAAAGACCATCTTCAATCCACTCTACTATCTAGGTTTTGTCTCTTGCTCCTAACGGTTTTGATGAGGTATATACCAACCTGATCAACTTAGTATAAGTTCTCATACTTCACACTTTTGAGAACCTAGAATAGGAATATGAAATTGTTGGTAAATTAAGAATAGAAATTGTGAAATAAAAGAATACGCATGTTTAACTCTTAATTTTGTTTGAGAGTATTTTAAGTTTTATCCAAAGTTTTATTGTTTAAATATTAATCTTGCCTAAAGATGGAGTTTTATGTTTAACCTGCTTTAGGAAACTCAATGAGATGTTGTTATCTAATCATCGTGGTGACTTCATTTTTTTTTTCTTCTAGGTATCATCTTCTAATCAATGTGCCTTTTGGAGGATGGATCGGAGTCGAGCCTAATAAATTTTGAATTGGTTTTGGTTTTAAATGATTTATTCAAAGTTTTACGTGTATTAAGGTAAAATTTCTATAAAATCTCCGCCACTTGAGAAAATAACTTTAAACTACTCTCTCTTAAAGATGAGGGTATTATACTCTCCCTATGTGTTACTCATGAACTCACTTACCCATCATATTAAGCCCACACACAACGACTTTTATGTGAAGGGTCTTGTGTGTGGGTTTGCTATGATACGTTAGTGAGTTAATGAGTTTCTCGCAAGGAGAGTGCTTTATTTTTAGCTACTTTTTAGTGTCGTTGCCTCGTTGAGACTTCACCTTAAACATAATAGAGTGGAATAAATGCAATCTTTTCTCCACCCGCATCAAAGACTTGATAAAGATTAGAATACACATAATATTATGAAACCACTGTTATTTGAGTATTCAATTCATTCAAAACCTTTAATCTTTATGATTAAATTTGAGGTTAAAATGTGGTTTTGGTCCATGTAGAACGACGATTTTGTGTTCTGGTCCCTGCAAAAAAAACTTTTGAAATATATCCCAACAAATTTTTTTGTTTTTTTAAAAAGTCCCAAGATCCACTCTTCTTGCTGATTTGGGAGGTTTTTGTTTTGGTGTCACGTGCCGATTGTACCCACTTGTACATGTAGTGCAAACATGGCTTTTAACTATTTTATAAATCTTTTTAATAAAAATAAAAAGGGAAAAATCATTTCTAATTTTCTTCATCTTCCTCTCTCCTCCACTTCATCATATCTTCTTACATTCATCATAAAAAAAAACCAATTTTTTTAATAAAAAAAACTAAAATGAAAATTTTGAAACATTCATCAAGCAAACACATAAAAAAAGATTGAAAAAAAAAACAAAATCTTTTACTATGAAATATTGATGCAAATGAGCAAAGAGTAGTTTCATCTAAATCCAAATCCATCCCCTCCAATGGTGTTTTCTGGTGAAGAAGAAGAGGGTGTTGCTCTTACGGGTAATGGTTCCAGTGAAGGTGAAGGAATGAAGCCTCCCTTCCACAACTTTTGTTTGCCTTCTTTGAAGTGGGGGAATCGGCGTTCCCTCATGTGTCAAGATTTCTAACAACAAAGATGATACGTAGATGGAGTCACCACCGGAGAATAAGATGAGAAAAATGAGAATCGATGGTGGTCATGATGAAATCGATGTTGTGCGTGAAAGGTTGTTGCTTAATCTGAAGTTTGAAGCTGAAAAGATAAAAGATGTGATTTTGAAGGAGAAAGAGAATGGTGGTAGTGGTGATGGTGGAGAAGGGTCATCAGCGGCGAGAGAGAAGGTGTGGAATTTCAGAACGAGGAGAGGTATGCTGGAGAGAGTGGAAAGAGATTGTTGAAGATTGATGAGCATCATTCTAGATAGGAAAGAGAAAGATTTCATTCGAACAACCTCTTTCCACTCTCTCCAGAAAACCTTTCCTCGTCCTGAAATTCCATGCTTTCTCTCCCGCCACTGATGACCCTTCTCCACCATCACCACCACCACCATTCTCTTACTCCGTCATAATGGCATCTTTTATCTTTCCAGCTGCAACCTTCAGATCAAGCAGAAACCTTTTACACACAACATTGATCCCATCATCACCACCATCGATTATCAGTCTACAAATCTTATTCTTCGATGGCGACACCATAGACGGATCGTCGTTGTTGTCAGAAATCTTTTGACATTGAGGTAACACCGATTCCCCCACTTCAAATAAGGTAAATGGAAGTTGTGAAAGGGAGGCTTCATTCTTTCACTTTCACCTGAACCATACCCATAACAGCATCACTATATTCTTCTTCACCAGAAAACATCATTGGAGAGGATGCATTTGTCTTTTGAGGAAACAATATTTTCTCTTTTGCATAAGTATTTCATGATAAAAGATTTTGGCATTTTTTCAATCTCTTTTTTATGTGTTTGCTGATGATTGTTTCAAAATGATCATTTTAGTTTTTTTCTGTTAAAACTGGGTTTTTTTTTTTATGATGAATGTATGAAGATATGATGAAGAAGAGGAGGAGAGAGGAAGATGAAGAATGTTTGAAATTACTTTTCCCCCTTTATATTTTTATTAAAAATATTTATAAAATAGTTAAAATCTACATTTACAAGTGTGTACAATTAGCAAGTGACACCTAAGAAAAAACTTGTCAAATCAACAAGAAAGCGGACCTAGAGACTTTTTTAAAAAAACAAAAAGTTTTGCGGGGATATGTTTCAAAAAAAAAAAATTGCAGGGAGCAAAACTCAAAACCGTCATTCTAAAAGGACCAAAAACACATTTTATCCTCAAATTTATGTTGTGTTCATGCTACAATTAAGGATTATGAAGCGTATCTATTGAGTTTAAAAAAAAAAAAAATCTTCATTATATTTGCCATATCGTTGTCTACTATATTTTCTAAATTGAAACATCTCAATTTTTTTTTTAGGGAGAAACATCACAATACATAACATTTATATTAGATCATGGCTAAGATTGTAACCAAAAAAAAGATCATGGCTATGATTAGCGGCAAACTTTGGTGTCCAATTTTATCTTTTTGATTGGTATATTAATTAAATTTGAGCTTTTGTATGTAGGTTGAAGCACTACTCTTCTACGGTTTTGATTTAATTTATTCACTTACCCAAAATTTTCACAATAGGTTTCTTATATTCTTTATGTTAAGAAATTACTCTTGCCATTTCACAACAAGAAGTGTGTGGTTGCACATTCCCATATCTCAACTATACTTTGGAAGTTTCAATAAAATAATTACATGTGTGTGAGCTTGGATTCGGAGAATTCAGTTGCAATATTATTTATTTTTAACAAAAATTCAGTTGCAATCCTGAATTCTAGACTGGAAATATCTGCAATTGAATTTTTATTTTTTTTTATCCCTCAAAAACAAAATTTCAGTTGCAGATTTTTCTTGACTAAAATTCAGGGTGGATTCTAAGGTGGAGTAAGTCCTTCACCGCCGTATCATCAATAATATACCCTTGATCTTTTAAAAGAAATTAAGGTTTCAATTTATTGATAACAAAGAGTAGCAGCTATACTTTCACTCAATCCTTGCTCTTTTTGTTTTCACAGCAAAACCTTCCACGTTCGTTCACTTGCAGGTTCATAGATGTTGTTTGGGAGTGAATATGAACCTGGCAAGATGGGGGGAATATGAATCTTGGAAGCCATTTTTGTGCAAAGAAAACTATGGAAAGCAATTACATGCATTGAAATTACTCCCTCCGTCCCTTAATACATAACACAGTTAACCCTATTACGCATGTCAATGAATAATTTTGAGCTTAAATATCTTGAATAATATATTAGAAAAAAATTATAAAAATTTGATATTTTGAAAATACTCATCGAGACGAATCTAATGACATCTTATATGATATTATTTATATTTATATATTAGTAGAAAAATATGGTCAAAGTTAATTAGGTCAAAATTGCAAATTTTTAAATGAGTCATCTATTGCGGGACAGAGGGAGTATAGATTTTAACTTTTAGGGATCCAGATCAAGACTCTAAAAACTACTTTACGAATATCACAAGAATTGTCTCGGAATTATTTATCAATTGCAAATTTTGAAATGAGGAATGATATTTTGACATCCAATTTCCAACAACTTTTAGTGACAACCTTTTTCCTCTCTTTTTATTGGACAATAACAATAAAGAGAGAATAAAAATACAATGAGAGTATGAGAGAGAGGGTTGTCATAAAGTTGTTAAAAAATGGATGTTCAAATATCATTTCTCTTTTGAAATGTATATTTTTACTGTTCATATGATAGGTGCCATTGATTTATTCTTTTGTATAGAGAAACAAGTGATCACTTTGATACATTTTAGAAGGAGTAAATATGTAATTACCTCCTTGATATTGTAAGTTTCGTCAATTACCCTCCTAACATTGACAATACTTCAATTACCCCCCAAAATTGCACAACGTTAATCAATTTACCCCCTCTGTCAAATTCTTTTGTTAGTCAACATGACGTTTTGTAAATACTCCCCTGAAGTTTTGCACTTATGTGCAAAATGCCCACGAACTTAAAAATTCATATATTTTTTTTTCTTATACTTAACTCAAAAGTTATTAAAGACAAACAATTAACACTATTTGACAATATTGATGTGTTTGACACCTATGTTGGGAGGCTAAAATCGGTATTGTCATCATAAATGTACTTCTGATTACCACTATCAGGCACAAATGCTATAAAACTTACCGTGATATTAAACAATAAGTGTCTCCAATATCTAATTTGCAATCTTTCTTAAAGCTAACTGATAATTGTTTGTCTTTAATATCTTTTGAGTTAAGTATAAGAAAAAATATATATAAATTTTTAAGTTCGGGGGACATTTTGCACATAAATATAAAACTTCAGGGGTATTTGCAAAACGCCATGTTGACTAACAGAAGAATTTGATGGAGGGTGTAAATTGATTAACGTTGTGCAATTTCAGGGGTTAATTGAAGTTTTGTTGATGTCAGGGAGTAATTGACAAAACTTACAATTTCAGGGAGGGTAATTGCCTATTTACTCATTTTAGAAGGGTTCAACCCGCATTAATAATTTAGCTTATAAAAAAAGAGAAACAAGTGATTAAAGTAAAGTATAATAAAATAATAACATTTATTTATTCAAGATTTTGGTAAAAATTAATAAATTAGATTTCACGTAAATCGAGTTTAATTAATACTATATTTAATTTTAAAAAAACGAGTTATATTTTCATCCTTTAAAAATTCGAACCTAACATTAATAAATTAGATTTCATAATCGAGAGCTCGTATATAATTACACAATCGTATTTGATGGCTACATTTTTGTCTCGCTCAAAAGTTTGTGTTCCTTTTTCTTTTCATTTTTTGACCAAGTTTTTCATGTTTCTATTTTCACTTTTTTCCTATTGTTTTCTCTCTGGACTGTTACAATTTTATGCTGTCAATGATGGTAAATTTTCAAGTACTTTGGAGTTTAGTTAGGTATCGGTACCCCTTCTTAAAAAAATAAACTAGTTGAAGCAAGGGATTCATATAAAAAAGATAGTATTGAGTTAATTTTGTGCAGGTATAATGATGCATCAAAAGTATTTTGTAAGATTCTGATGTATTTAATTCTATCTGGCTGAATTATTGTTAGGTTCTAATTGTCCCTTATGTGATAGTAATTCATACAGGGACTAAGTTTTCCTAGTTATTTTCTTAGACGTTAAAAGTTGCTTTTATTTTTTTTAAGGTGAATCTCACTATTTCTCTCAGGGATTAAAATGGATCTTCGCTCAAAAAATTAAACAAATTTTCCAACATACCTGTCTATCTATTCATCTATACTATATAAAAAAAAAGTAAATTATTTTACATTGAACGTCAATGTTTACTTTTAAAATTTTCTGAAGCAAACCATTACGAGAAATAATGTCTAACCCTTAAAAAAAAAAAAAACTAAAGTGGCACCTTTTTAGCGACATTGCTTTCATTTTGTGTTTTGTTGTATATAATTTTTAGTATAGTGTTTCTTTCAGTTTTATAATATTTATGTCATTTAAATTTAAATTTCAATATTTCTTTGTGTTTTTCAAAATTTGGAAAAGAATTATTTTAGTATAACACCCAAACTCACTTTTAATAAATATTACCAGAACAATGCGACTTAGAATGCAAACCAAATGTTACTTGAATCTTTTTATTAAAGACTTGAAAGGAAATGGCTATAAAAAATATGAACTTTTGAAATTTACAATTTATAACATACAAAATCTTAAACTCTAGACTCTAACATGATCCGACTCCGATTCAATACATTGAAAGGATGACGGGTTACTTATATACTCCTTGGTCTCTAAAGGTCTCTAAATATGAACTATTACCTGAAAACATCACCCTATAAACATGGTGATTATGAAACTCAGTATCGTATAATTTATATAAAACTATTTTGATGTTTCTAGTAGGCACATACCAAGGATAGTTAATGGAAAATGATCAACCACTTGGAGGAAGCAACAATGCACATCATAAGGCATAACCTAACATCAGCAAAACCATAAGGAAAAAGGATTAACCACCAAATAGAAACTACACCTAAAATTTTAACCATTTGGCATAAGCACGTCAACAAAGAAATCAATACTTAACCAATAACCATTCATTTTGACCATGTACAAAATCAAAACTCAAGCCAATAAGGCTAAGCATCATGGAAGCAACAAAGAAACATATTCAAAACCACTTGGTGGTGCCACTACTATCTATGTGGATATCCAATCATATTGATAGTCATCTCAAATCAACCATTGCCTGAAACAATTCAACAACATGCAACTCCATTGGAGCTGGCCTAATGGCCAAGCAACCTAAGTTAGGGTTTTAGATCTCAAAATTTTGGGTGAAAAAGAAAGGCGTCTAAAAAATTAATTTGGTTATAAGTATATTATATGACAGATAAATTACAGACATTTGTATAGCTTAACTGATTACCAAAAATGCATCAATTACTCTTGACAGTGAATTCAAATTTTGGTCTCCACAAAATTGATTTTATATAAACATTCCTTTAAAAAAATAATTTAAGGCCACATCAAAATTTTGCTTTAGACATCTTAATCTGTTGGACCGACCCTGAACTCCAATAGAACCACTACCATTGATATGGTTTTACAAATCCCGTCACACCAAATCTGGTAATAAACCGATCTAATCAAGATTTCTTCTCTTGTCAATAGGTTTGGAAATAGACTTCTCCATATATTGAATCACAAAAAAGTGCATTCTCAACTCCCAAAGAAAATTTTGTGCAACATTTACAAGTATATCTTAAGGAGCTCCTTGTTCTTAATTCCACACGTGGAAACAATGGCAATGACATGAAACATCTTAGCTAATCCTCCGACTAAACTTCAACTTGGTTATTTCAGCAACCAAAACTAAAACTCAAACTGCAACCAACACATGAAACAACGGAATCAACTGTTGGATTTTATGGAGGGACCAAAATCCAGACTCGTAATTTCTCCTGGGACCAAAAACATATTATGCAATGTACCTACCAACTAAATTAAGTTTACGGAGACTAAACTATATTATTATTAAAGCAAAAATTGTGACATTATATGTTTTAATTGAAAAAACCCATTTCTCAATACCGGAGAGTGACCTTAGTGGTGATAAGTTGTGTTATTTTTTAGAGGAGAGTAAACCAAGAGTGATGAATACTAATATAAACTCCGTGAACACCAAGTGCAAAGTTGTAGAGAATAGTATGATTATTGGGGTAGGATAGTATGTAACACCATTATGTTAGATAACCAACTAGTTGATATCAGAGTGCGCAAACTTGATATTTTACTTTAACTGACAATGGATACTTTATTTTATTCTTAAATTTTTCTTGCTTGTCGTTATCTACGTGAATGAATATTTTAAATTAATTATTATTCTTTTGAAAATCATCTGAAAGTATTTTGGCTGAAAATTTAATTTAATTAAAAAAGAAAAATGTCGAATGGTTGTATGACAAATGTTTTGTTAAATCTATCTTTTTTTCCTTTTTTCTACAATTTCTAGTTTCGAGAACGAAACTATTTTAAGGGGGTAATAATATAACATCCCAATATTTTATACATGTCCGCTTGAATAGTTTTTCTTAAATTGTCATTTAGTTGTTAGACAATTTATTTTATGTGTGAAATATTTAAGAAAATTGTAACACTTCTGTTTTTAATTAGTTAATTAGAGTCCATATTCTATATTATTTTTAGAACTAATATCTATAAAAAAAAAATGCTACCCACGTTTTTCTAAAGATGCTAGCCACGTTTAAATTAGGCTTTAATGTATTTTTCACCCCTTATGTTTTAAAAAGTTGCGATTTTGATCCCCTTTAAAAAAATAGATATTTTGACACCCTAGTTTTTGGCCCTCTTTTGATTAGCTGATTTTGATGGAGATTATGACAATTTCTCAGTCTCTGATGGTGTAAACTGGCATGGGGATAGAAGAATGCTGATAAGTGGAGTTCAAACTGGCATGGTGTAACTTTTGGCCCCCTTAAAGAAGGATCCACTTATCATTTTGGACTCCACTCATCATGCCAATTTGGACACCATGCAAGTTTGGACTCCACTTATCAGCACTCTTCTATCTCCATGCCAGTTTACACCATCAGAGACTGAGAAATTGACATAAAATCAGCTAATCAAGAGAGGTCTAAAAGTTAGGGGGTTAAAATATCCATTTTTTATAAAGGGGGTCAAAATCGCAACTTTTTGAAACATAGGGATGAAAAGTGCGCCTTTAAATTATGGTTACTTAGGACTCATAGTTATTATGACTCCATTTGTTCCTATCTTTTAGTTCATAACTTTGACTAATTAGAGAGGTTAGTGGCATTTACGGTTTCTCCACAATCCACCTCACACGAACAAATTAACCTATTCCCATATATAAATGGCTTAATATTAGCAGCTACCTTAGGTCGTAAACTGAAGCACGGTCCTCTATATATGCAACACATCTACCCCATAAAAGTTAGGCACATATACATCAGAACAAACCATAGAGGAGCAGCGCACATAGGAGGTATCTAGCGGCAGTTTATTTTGCGATATCCTCACCGTTTCTAAGCTTCCTTGTGAGAGAAATTCTTGGGGCTAAAGTGGTTTCTAAGAAGGAAAGCTTGGGTAAGGGCACTTCCCCATACAACTCAAAATTAGACATTGGATTAGAAGTCTGCAAAGTATGTATATGTTGTTTGTATGCTTAAAGGAAAAAGATATTAATTTTTGAGATAATGAAACTTAGTAACGGAATTAATTCATAGAAGTCTAAATTTTAGCATATTTTTAATTTTGTATGCTGTGTGTCTCCTTGATTAAAGTAATAGAAGATTAATTTAACATATAGTATATGGTAATTGTAGTAAATGAGAGATATTGAAGATTTATACCAGCTAATTTTCATTATGGGACATTATTAGATTTCTTATGCAACCGTAACAACAATAGAACTAGAAAAAGAACACTAGTTAGCTAGTCGGTTGGCACTCATGTTAATTGCTCGAAAATTCTTGTTCTGAATTAATTATTGGGTAGTGAATCTAGTATGTTTACGTGGTTATTATTTTTTTTTGGACAGATTACGTGGTTATTATTTAGAACAGGGAAACTATATAGTCCCTTTATTCCTTTATTGTTATGAAAGAGACTTTTATGTGTATGGGCTATAAAATGTGGTGGTCAAGTATTCATGATTATTGAAGTATGTAAGGACCTTAATAGATAAACTCAGGTTGAAGCTAGATTAATTCTTTTATGTGTGGGTACATGTTTGAGAGTGAGAGTGGATGGAACTGGAATAATAAGAAGAAAAAAAAAAGACTTTTATGGAAGATCTCTTTTGTCATGTGCATGATGTGCTATTACTTTCTGTGTGGTATATTTTCTTATTTTTAATTCCTTGTTTAGTTTTGTTTTGTTGTGGTTGGAAGCTGACCCTTCACACCAACATTTTTAGGTACAGGTGAAGAGATGTGTTTGCTTTGGTGATTTTGCTTGAAGCGCATATGGGGACAAATTGGGTTTTTGATCTAATTGTAATTTTTAAAGCATGTTTATTTTAAGATTTTTCATTAAATATTTTGTATAGGTTTTGTTAAGAATTTATTATTGATGAAATAAAAAAATAGTAGTGGTTTTCTAAAAATGAGAATGATTTACGTGTAATGTCTTGGACCAAAATCTGGGGCATTACAGATGTCATCGAAAAAGATAAACATGATTTGTTCGATTTGTTACAATTTAAAATTCACAAATCAAAATTTCATATAAAATACCGTTCACAATTTACACGTGTTAGCACAATAAGAAAACAGAAAAATAGACACGCGAGTGTCCGTCTTTCCGCTAGTCAATGTACCTGGTTTAAAATGAAGATATTTTAATCTCCATTTTGGCCAAAACTCACAATATAGATAGTGTCCTACACAATGAGGGCGGAGCCAAACACAAGGTTGTGTGGGCTCTGTTTGCACAAAATTCTCATTATTGCTTCTTGCCCTCCATTTTGTTGGAAGCAATATCTCCCGTGTTAATTTTTGTCTACTCTAAACCCACAAGGTCATAATATTTTATCTACTCTAGGCACACAAAGTCAAAATATTTTGTGTACCATTAATTTATGTTTGTGGTTGGGTTTTTGGCGAGGAGGTAAAGCCTCTTATGTACTTATGGCCATACCCTTGTTTACTAATTTTTTCTTATAAAAAAAAAGTAAATAAGAGTTTGGGATTTATAAAAATTCCTCCAGAGCCCTTCTCTTATGCTTCTTTTCTATTCTTCCCAAATTAGGGGTTTTGAAGAAAAATAAACTGAAACGATTCATTTAATGTGTTCAGATTCTTAACCCTAGCTCCATTTCATCATCTCTTTAGAAAAACAAACGAAACGACTCATTAGAATAAACAATTTTTATCAAACATCGCCATCCACTATGGTTAAATTATTGTTTAGAGAGAGAGAGATAGAGTGATGTTTTTATTGAGATTAAAAATGAGAAATCATTCAATATATTTTTTTTTTAAAAAAAGACAAATCGTAGGAAGCAATTGTGATATAGTATATGGTGTCCTACTATTCAAAATTTTTGGCTCCGCTAAACTAGGGTATGGAATGCATGGAGAGATTGGGAGAAGAAAAATAATTCATGGCTTGTATGTCATTTTACTTTTAGTCATGGAATATCTTCCAAAATGTGTATATGTCAAATTTCCTATCCACTAGATTCAGTTAAATGTGCAATAATAGTAAGAAACACTTGCTTTGACCTCATAGAATTCAAACCTCATAATAGCAACGCGACCCCATTTGACCATTTCTCATAATAATTCCCTCCATTTGTGTTGCCGTATGTCTACCAAGTCAAATACCAACCAATTCTCCTTAAATTCTGGATAATAGCTTGCTTAAGAAACAAAACCAAAAGGAAAATAAGTAAATGAATAGATAAATATAGGGTTTTGTTAACCGGTGACTCCGGGACACTGGTTAAGGAATTTAAAAGTAGAAAAATTGTTTTGGAAATATAAACTGCTACTTTTGACCAACTAATTATTACACCACTTTTCAATAAAATCTTACTTCTTAACCAATGCTCCGGGGTCACTAGTTAACATTGTCCAAAAATATATAAACAAGGGTTTTGCTAGAAGACACTTTTATGAAGATGTGTTTTAACAAGTTATTCTATGAGCATTTGCTAAAAGATACCAACTAATTTTTATAAAGGTGTCTTTTAGCAAAGTTATAACTAAAAAATATAAATAACACTTTGAGATGTGAGTTGTTAAAAGACACCTTCATGGTTGACTTTCCAGCGAAACCCTATAAATAATACATTGTTATATATCTACACCAATACATAAGCTGCAGATATAAACAGCCGTAACATAACAGCGTAACTTTGAACCGCTTTTTATTTATAGGTGCACAGAATCCCTTTAATTTTTCAAAAGTTTCCTTTATCAAAACTAATTCTATTTAAAGCATGTTGGAGATTAAATATTATCTCTTTTGGTTAGAATTTAAACATTGATTTACCATTTTGTAAAAGTGCGTTCTCTTCTCGTATACCTGGGTTCACTTAGCATAAATTACATATCCAATAAATAACCATAGATTTTTTACAAGAAATATGCAAGAGTAATTATAATTATTCCAAGCATCAGAACATAATTAACAATCTATAAACATAACAAATGCTAGCAACACTTACTTTTCAATACTTTCTCTAACATCCACTCTTTTATGAAATCAAATTAATATATGTCTCACCACTTTTTGTGGGTTCAACTTTCAAAATTTATTTAAACCAATAAGAGAATAAATATTTGATAAAATGTTCAAAATAGAGTGTTGCTGAAATTATTCCTATCAATATATTTAATTGTCTTACTCTCCTACCCAACATTGCTACTTGCTACATACTATTCAACTTGTTTCCAAATTCTACCCCACTTATATGAAGACTAATTAAAAGTTAATTTGGTCATTCTACACCACCACGTATATTCTTCCATGCCGTAACCCTTTAATTTCCTGTCACACAAACCTCTATATATACCCGTTTTATAACTACAACCAAGGCATAATAACACACTCCCTTCAGTCCCTTATTTTATTGAGAAGCAGTCAACAGACAAGAATCGTAAGACATTAGACAATATGGCATCCACCACCAACATTGTTCATGTCCTCACCTTACTAGTTACAATAACCACTTCAATGTTTACAGTTACTATGGCAAACAATGACTGGCCCTCCTTTGGTAATTTCAACTACACTGATTGGTGGTCCAGATTTGGAAACCATCATCATCAAATAAATAAGACAGAACAACAACCTAAGAAGATCATTGTTGGTGGCTCTCAAAATTGGCACTTTGGCTATAACTACTCTGATTGGGCTATTAAGAATGGTCCTTTTTACCTCAACGATACTCTCGGTATGGTTTGCTTTATTATATAAATAAATGATAAACTCCATTGGTCAAGATTAATAAATTATTGAGGCAAATATATTATTTTATAAATTTAATATTTATACACTACTCAGTAAGCTCTAATACTTATATAATGTTGATATTTGATTGTACTTATGGGGGACAAATTCTTATATAATGTTGATATTTGATATTTATGCATGTGTAGTTTTCAAGTATGATGCTCCAAATGCAACAAGTTTCCCACACAGCGTATACATGTTTCCAACTTGGCAGAGCTTCATGAAATGTGATGTGAAGAAGGCTAAGATGCTGGCAAATCACACACAAGGTGTTGGAGAGGGATTTAAGTTTGTGTTAAACAAATGGAAGCCTTATTACTTTTCATGTGGTGAGAAAAATGGGTTGCATTGCAACGTTGGACAAATGAAGTTTGCTGTTATGCCAATGCTTCGTCCTTTCTGGCCATCATGGCCTTGAAAAAAATGTTCATTTGCAACAACTTGACATAGCTAACTAGCTCTTGGAAGATTGGAATTGCATGCTGCAGCTTTTGAATTTTATAGTTTTCTCTTTGATTTTCGATTAATGTTCCAGCAAATTAAAATAAAGCGAGTTTTCTTATTCTTATACTAATTTAAGATACTGTGGTGTTTTATCAAAAAAGAATAAATTATTTGGTGCATCTGTGTTATAGTAGTTTTTGTGTTTCTGAATACTATTGCTATAAGTGTTAGGTTCATGTCATGTTAGGTGCTTTTTCAATAAAGGTGCTTGGCTAAAATTCAATACTGTTTAGTTTTTCAAATATAAACTATCAACTTCTATGGGTCAATCTTAAGTTGAATTAAATGAAATTTTGATATCGCAAAGGTGTATTTGCTACCATCTTATCCCATTGTTAACTGGTTTTTGGCATGTACTGGTTTTCTAAAAACTATATGCTATTTGTCATCCCCTACCAAATTAAAATTTCTCACGTTTTTTAAATCTTGCACTAAGCTATGGATCCATGTTGTATAAAATAATCTATAATATCACTTGAATAAACTCATGAAATGTCCATATATTCAGCCAAATTCCGTATACCCTATATGAGAATGTACAAGATAGAAAGAGGTGTTTTTTTGGTCCTCTAATTGAGATTGAAAACAAAATAATATTAAGGATATACCTAATTGAGGAGGTAAAATCCTCCCGCAGACCAGCAACTCCCTAGGTTGAAATGCAATAATGCAATCAATACAGTGGCCAAGCAAGTATATAAATATTTGGGTCAAACATTGTTGAAGTGTTGTAAGTTGTAAGTCCCACATTGGATAGACAATTAAATGTTGAATAAAATATAAGTGAAAAAAGATATGCTAAGAAACAATCCAAGGATCAATGTGTAAACTAGAGAGAAATGACCAAAAATGTGATTGAAAATTATTAGTGATCTCTCTATGGTTTTCATGGACGCCTTGTTTTGTCTTCCAAGCAATTTACCTCAATTATTTTCTTTAGAGTTGCATTATTTTCGATTGACTAACTTAAAACATCATTTTCTGAGTAAAGAATATGCCTATGATTTGAAAAGCCATATGCTATTGTTGTGTTTGAGTGTTGCAATTGGAATTATTAGAGACAACATGCAGATTGATTGATCGTGTCTGGCGCACACTTTACCTAATTAATTCAAGATGCAATCATAGATAGAGATTGTTCTTGTTGAGATGCCTTATTTCAACGACACCAATTGGCTTTACTTTTTCTGGACAGATTCCCTTACAACAGTGCTATTGTGCTTCCTATAACTTCATAGCTTACAACAATCTATTTTATTGCGGTACAACTATTAGGTCTTGTGCGGGGTTTGTTAGCCTAATATATTATATATGTTGATTCAAAAAAGAAATTGTTTGCAATCTTTAAAATTGCTTCCATTCAATGAAGGCAAGTCATCGATGTAGTTTCTCTATTGTGCCTTGCATTGAAAGATTTAGTATCAATTGTACCTAAAAGCTTGTTGGGACAAATGTCTCTTTTCAAGCTTTAGACTGATACCATACGGATCCCATAACTATGTTCCTTCAATACAGGATTTCAAGTCCATAAGGGTGATGATATGTTGCAGCCTTCAGAACCTACATTCTTTATAGCACTCATTCTCAAGAGAATGCTTGATAAGTACATCAGAATAATTTTAGAAATCACATTTGGACAATCAACTTGTGGTGAAATTTGGTATGAAATAGGATCTCTTAGTTATGCAATTTGTTAGTCTTTTATCCTTGTCTCTTGCTTCCTTTTTTGGAGGATGTCGCCTATAATTTTTGCACATGACTTATTGTCAGCATAAAGATTTTAATTACCAAAAAAATTAACATGCCACCAAGCCGTCATGCGTGTATTATTATTAATTGTTTTGATAGAAACTCAAAGGAGTGTATTTAATTCAACATTATTAAATCATGTTGAATATTTACGGTTTTGTATGTGAAATTTCCTACCCAGTATACTAGATTTAGTTAAATGTGCATTAATGGTAAGAAACATTGGATTTACAATCATAAAATTCAAGGAAAATTCTATGGTGAAGTCGTGAAAATGACTTTTCTGATGAAGTTAACACTATACCATCAAAATTGTAGTAAGTAACACCCCGCTGTTTGTACAGTGACATCAAAAGTTTATTTTCATAGTATCATCAGATTAACAAGACTACATTTATTCTAATTTTATCCTACCTTGTTTTAAGTGTAACACCCTAGAAAGTGTAACACTCAATACTATCACATAATATCATCAAATTTGTTTACATGTTAAAGATGTCAACGATAAAATAGTACTTGTAAGTTCAAGATGTTGCAAGCATTACTAGATGAATTACTATTGATCATTAATCAGTAATCAACAATTTAAAAATCAATCAAACATTAAAATTAAAATTAACTTTTTCAAAAAAGTCAATCTCGTGACTCCTAAAATTCAAAGGTAATAGCAACTAGTCCATTTGACCTTTTCCTCATTTCACTTCCATCTCATAATAGCAACACGATGCTAACATATACTTTTGGTATTTTATCTTATTTTTAAAATTTATTTTACTACTTTTTATTTTTTAAAAGAATTATTTTGGCTTTAATTTTCAAACGTTGCCCAAAGGGATCATTTCTGTCAACTCCGTTAGATTTAGTGACGAGAAATTGATGCAGAAAATGTTTGATTTGCTAAATATGTAGCCCTTGTTTAAAAAGATAATGAAATATGTAGTCCCTTATTTTATTTTCATAATATATTTTGTTTGATCATTTATATTTTAAAAGATTCATTCTATCTCTTTCAAAAAAAAAAAAGATTCATGCTATCTCTAAAATGTTACATAAATTATTTAGTTTTTTTGAATTTGTAGATAAAGTGACAAACATCACATAAAATTTACATACTATTGTAAATTTGTAAGTTCGAACTCGAGTGAAGATTTACAGTTTAACAATATCGACATTTTCAGTTGAATTATTTAGTTATTTTTGGATACTTTTTATTTTCACTCCTGACAAATAAGTTATTTTGTAACCTCGTGATCATGTCTCAATTCAAATTATCATTCCTCATATACAACACAAAAAACAAATAATGCAATTTAAAGTTTGATAATAGAAAGAGTGGAAAGAAATATAATTCTTCCATCTTATAGGAGGGTATTTTTGTAGAAAAATGATAAGAGAAAGATAATCATTAATATTTTTTAAAATTTTTAGAGTATTATAACAACGTAAAATTAATTTGAAAAAATTATCTAAACCATCGAATGTATTTTTGAGTTTCCCAAAGTTAAGAAGTTTTTGTATTATGAAGAAAAATATAAACATTTCAAATACTTTCTTTCCCAAAACACTCTCTATCAGTATACTTCCTACTTCCCATTAACCATTTATTTTACATAAATCTATCTAATTATGGTATTTTGTAACTATGTAAAAATTGTAAATTGTGTTACTCTCCTACCCAAAAACAACAATGGTATATTCAACTTGTTTCCAAATTCTACCCCCCACTTATATAAAGACTAATTAAAAGTCATAAAAGTCAATTAGTTCGTTCATTCCACACCGCCACATATATTTCATGCCTATTGCCTAACGCTTTAATTTTCTATCGCTAGCACCTCTATATAAACCCCCTTCATATAACTCTTGCCAAATCACAACACTAACATACTCCCTTGCTTCTATCAATAAAACACACTCCCTTGCTTTATTTAGAACTTAGAAAGCAGCTAAGAGACAAGATCGAATCAGAAAATGGCCTCCACCAACATTGTTCATGTCCTCACCTTACTAGTTATAATAACCGCTTCAATGTTTACAGTTACTATGGCAAACAAAGACTGGCCCTCCTTTGGTAATTTCAACTACACTGATTGGTGGTCCAGATTTGGGAACCATCATCATCAAATAAATAAGACAGAACAACAACCAAAGAAGATCATTGTTGGTGGCTCTCAAAATTGGCACTTTGGCTATAACTACTCAGATTGGGCTATTAAGAATGGCCCTTTTTACCTCAATGATACTCTCGGTATTGTTTGCTTTATTATAATTCAAAAAATATTTCCCTCTATTATATATTGGTCACGCTTGATTATTGAAGCATATATATTACTTTATATGAGACTAATAATATTTTTAAGAGTTTAGTCTATGTATACACTTTACTTAGCAAATTATAACCAATCAAATGAATGAATTTATAAGTAGTTATGAATAAAGTCAAATATTTTTAATTATTTAGCCGTTATGATTAATCGACGGCGTAAAATATCTTTACACTAATAAATATTTGCCACCGCCAACTTGGTTGTGACAAATTATATGTTATCGAAACAACACTACTATGATTATGATTGAGGTTGCACTGGCCACATTAATTTGACTAGTTTTTCGAAATACGCGTTCAATATCCTTAAGAAACGGTTATTTAAAACCGTTTTCAACCCTACTTATTCTAATACTGATTAATCTTCGCTTATCCATGTGTAGTTTTCAAATATGATGCTCCAAATGCAACGAGTTTCCCACACAGCGTATACATGTTTTCAACTTGGCAGAGCTTCATGAAATGTGATGTGAAGAAGGCTAAGATGCTGGCAAATCACACACAAGGTGTTGGAGAGGGATTTAAGTTTGTGTTAAACAAATGGAAGCCTTATTACTTTTCATGTGGTGAGAAAAATGGGTTACATTGCAACGTTGGACAAATGAAGTTTGCGATTATGCCAATGCTTCGTCCCTTCTGGTCATGGCCTTGAGAAAATATGTTTACAAATTACAATAACTTGCCATAGCTAGCTAGCTCTTGGAAAAGTGGAAATAATGCATCTTTTGAATTATAGTTTTCTCTTTTTATTTTCAATGTATTTTCCACCAAATTTAAATAAAGCGATTTTTTTTGGGGAATAAAATAAAGCCAATTTTGTTATTCTTGTACTTATAAAGATATATTGTAGTGCATTTGAATAACAACAGAAGTGTTTTGTGTTTCTGCATAATATTGCTTAACGAAATATAACTTCTAGACATTTACCGTAAGCTTTGAAGTTTTTTCTTCTCTCTATATTATATTAGATTTCAGTTTTTTCCCCCTCTTCTCACTTATTCTTATAATTCTGAAATACTATCTCAGTACCACGATATCTATTTGATTATTTCACATGAATTAAGAAAATATTATAAATAAATTAAAGAAAAGTATGAGGATTTTACTAGGTTATCCTTCTCAATCATTGGGGCATTTTTTTTTAATCATAAATGTAAAGAGAAGGGTAATGTTTACACCTAAAAATAATTATTAATCGAAATCGACTGATAGACAACTGAAGATCAGGTGAATTTCATCCTAGACGATGGAAAATTAGGTGAAGGCTTTAACTGTCGAGTTAGAGATATATGATTCTTTCTCAAGTCTACAAACTAGTATGTGGGCCTTGGAAACCTACGGCAGAGTCAAAACTCAATAAAATTGGACAATGAGGCATTAAATCCACACTCCCCGTTTATAGTGCTTCAAACCGTAAAGAGCGATTAGTAAGGACGCATATTTTGAGTGAAGGTTGCACATTATGGACCTTGTCTACAAATCATGTCGTGAAGTGGGAAGTTGACAGTTGTACATGGGGTGTCACGAACCCCTCAACGAGGGAAATCTAACACATTGACTGCCAAAATAGTTGAGCAAAGCTGGAGATTGTAGTGCATGTCATTTCGACCAGTATGAATAGTTTTTCCTATAAATAACTATTTTTTTTAGAAGTTAAACTAGCTCGTCCAAGTTGGCACCGAAGAGAGTCAAACATGAGGCCTTGAAGAGGAGCACAAGTCAACACCTCTAGACCAACCCAAGTGGGTTTATAAATACATATGTTGTACAATGTAGTAAACACACAATCAATCAAACACAATCTATTTTAGTTATTTTTATCCCTTTCTCATTCTTTTTTTTATCTCTAACATGCATTTCTTAGTTTAGTAGGAAAAAAAAACCAAAAACAATTGTAGCTAACACTATATTATGGTAATAAGGAACCCAAAGTTGAGGGACAAAGTTTATTCTTCAACGACAATTGCTTGAAGAAAGGAAATCATTGTAAAGGACATCAGCCGATAATCAACATCGGAAGTGGAAAAACAAGCTTTCATTAACAACATCAATGTTCGTGTCAAAATATCTTTCATTCTAATAAATTTTGAACATTTCTTTCTTAAAACAAAAATCACATACTCCCACCCTATACCAAATTACTGGCTATTTAAAAAGATAAAAGATGGCCTAACGACCTCCCTTCAATAAAAATAAAAGATGAAAAGATACACACAAAAAAAATCGACTTCTGTGGTATCACCAGAAGTAAATTTTACTATACTACATAAACATTCACATTCATCATATACACAGATTGATTTTCAGTGACGATTTTCGTTTGCCACTAAAAGTCTTTCAAAAAATATTTGAAATAAAATTAACTTTTAGTTACAAACAAATTTCGTCAACCATAGTCAAGCTTACTGCACAATCCGCTATTCAAATTCATCCTATAAAAATGGGTTAAATAAGTTTTTTGTCCTTATAAATATAGCGAATTTTGATTTTAGTCCCTAAAAAATTAAACTGAATGTTTTCATCCTCACAAAATTTTTTATTTTGTTTTTCGTCCTTAATGGCCATTTTATGTTCATATAAATGGCAAAATTATAACTTTTTTATGTTCAAATTGTATCCATATTATGTCCGTTTATTATATTCGACATTAATATATTCATATTATGTTCAAAAAATGCCAAAAACACGTTAAAATTATATCCATTAAGGACCAAAAACAAAATAAAATTTTTGTGAGGATGAAAACATTCAGTTTAATTTTATAGGGACTAAAATCAAAATTTGTTATATTTATAGGGATGTAAAAATTGATCTTCCATTTTTTTTAAACTCACGTTAATTTCTAGAAGAAAGAAAATCATTTTTTTCCTGGATCTGTGTATTATAAAGGGTGTTTTGGGTAGTTCGCGCGTTATGTAGGGTGTAGGAGTGCAAACGCGGGGGGGTGGGGGGTAAGAATAAATTTTCTAGTGTGTAACACAAAAGGAACCCAAAAAGACTTTGAATGGACTTTATGTTTTTTTTTTTGTTGGAGAAGGGTGGGCTATAACTTGAAAATTGTTGTTCCCACTTGTGTTAAGGCTAAAAAAAAACCAGTAAAATACGCAAATACCCCTCGGTAGTTAGTTGCTGCCGGTTCCATCGGCTGTTAACTGTCGATGTGTCCTGAACATATACAAAACCAGAAGCATCAGTTTTCATTTCAATATTTTTTCCAAAACTTTTCCAATTCCTTCAATTCCATTTTGGACGAAATCAAGTGAATCATCTCCATTTTATCACAAGTAGTTTTACTCATTTTTAATCATAATGTTAGTTTGTGTAGGTTTTTTTTGTGTGTAAAATTTAGTAGTTTGCATGTGGTTAGGGTTGATGTTGAAATTGAACTTTTGGTAGATTGCATTTGTAGATTATGATGTTATAGATGAATGTAGTTGTTGTGAATGTTGTTTGAATGGTTTTTAACTACAATGTGGTTTTGAATGGTGTCAAATTAACACAATGTGAATATGTTTGATACTTTGCACACAAAGTGTTTGACAAAATGCCCAAATGAGAATTGCATTGATTATTTAGTTAGTTTATGTAGTTATGGATAATTGTAGTTGCTCGGAATGATGATGTTTAGATTAAGTTGAAGTTCAATGTTGTTTAGATTGTGTTGTGAATGGTGTTTAGATTTTATGCTAATTTTCTTTGTTCAATGATGTTATGATATGGTTAGTTGCGTTGTTTTCTATGCTGATGAGCACTTGGGTCAGGAGGTGATGAGCCTTGAGCAATTGTATGCGGCCTTGTGCCATGTTAGGGAGCAGATAGTACCGGTATTGACCAGGAGGCGAGCCCGAAGGCCGAGGAGGCAGCATGCCGAGCAGGAGCAATAGTAGCAAGACGAGTAGGAGGGAGGGGTTGATGTTTAGGCCTGGTGTTTATGACTTGTTTTTAGTTTTTGTGGCATTTGTTGGTTTCTTGTAAATTTTCATGACATTGGTTTCTTGTATTTTGATGACATATTTCGATGACATTTGTTGGTTTTCATATCATATTTTCAATTTAAATGATGTTGGTAATTCCCGTTTATTTTAATTTTATGATTTGGTATTGAAACAATTTGTTAAAACACGCATAACAAGTTATACATCATCTGTTTCGCCCAATTCAGAAATTCAGGGTGCATCGGCAGTTAATTGTCAAGGAAAAAGGGACCCGACAACAGTTAACTATCGAGGATTTTCAATCCGGCGGCAACTAACTATCGAGGGGTATTTACGTCTTTTACTGGTGTTTTTCACCCTTAACACAAGTGGGAACATCAATTTCCCTATAACTTAACCTTCTTTTACTATTGCCCTTTAATAAGCTTAAAAAAAAAATCTCACCCTAAAATGATCTTAATACCCCCGACAATAGTTAACTGCGGTTTGTTAGGGGTAGCGAATGACAATTAACTTTCGTTGGAGGTACTGAAATAATTACAGAGTGCATGAGATAAATATTTGAAGCTTAAGGGGCAATTTCACCTTCTTTTTTTTTTTACTGCATTTGTCCACATTTTGGTTAAACTTTATATGTTGTCTACAATATATATTCACGTGATTTAATTTTTTTTTTAGAAAATTTATGATTTAAAATAGATTTTGTCTCCACCATTGATTTTTTTTTTATTTTTGAACCATCATAAAAAAAAATATTACCAAACTACCACACTTTTAGAATTAAGTACATTACTACCATCGTTTTTCATGATTGGACAACATTCACATCAATTTTATTGGAACATACATGCGTGAGGAAGAAAAACAATCACACCATTAACTAAGTACCATTTTTATTTATTTATAACTAGGTAAGAAGGTGGAAAATCAGTTACCCGGAGTCTGATTTTTCACCTAGTTATAAATAAATAAAAAGGAATGGTACTTAGTCAATATGGTGTTATTGTTTTCCCTGAACATGTACGATTCCCACAAAATTGATGTGAATGTTGTTCAATCATAAAAAAGAATAGTAGTATTGTATTAAACCCCAAAAGGGTGATAGTTCTGTAATTTTTTATGATGATACGGTTAAAAAAAACACCCTTTTAGGATTAAGTAAGCTTTCTTCGAAAAAAAGAAAAAGCATTAAGTAAGCAACTACCATCATTTTTATGATTGACATCATTCAAACCAATTTTAGAGGAACCAAACATTTTGTTTCCCCAAAATTGATGCTAATGGTGTCCATTCATAAAAAAATGACGGTAGTAGTGTACTTAATTCCAAAAAGATGGTAGTATGGTACTTTTTTATCGTGGAACAGTAATAAAAAAAAGGGAAATGCTAACCAATGCCTCCGGGGCACTGGTTAAGGATATGAAAAAGGAAATTATATAGTAGTTAATGCATTGAAATTGTGTAATTAATTTATAATAAAGTCAAAAACAGTTTCCTTTTATGATAATAATTCCCTTTTATGGTATGCTTAATCAGTACCCCGGAGGCACCGGATAGCAGGACCCATAAAAAAAAACCTAAAATTTACACTGAATTTTACGTTAGGTTTATTTTAAATTAAAAACATTCTTTCATAAATCACTTTATTGCAAAGACAAGTTTTATTGAAATTTATGTTCTTCTAAATCAATATATTCAAACAGATACGCTTCATGGCACAATTGAGAAGACTTTTTTTGATGCAACAATTGAGAAGACTTAATACCTAAAGATAAATTTTAAAATAGGATTAAGTACTTCCACTGCCATGACAAAATATAGTTGCTGCAACCGAAAGTTGAAATTCCAATTGATTTGAACAGATCCCAAAAGGCTGGCTGATGCTAAAGTAGTAGTGTAGTACTACTCTATGACAAATTTCAGAAACAATTCAAAAACTGAACCTATCAACTGTAACCACTATTGGATACCATTGCTAGTTGAAAGTGGAAACTGACAAGTTGCATTGTTTGGAAATTCGGGAAAGTAGACACAGAACAGATAACTCAAATTCGGGAAGCATGATTGTCATGTGTGTTGGTTCAAAGTGTGAGTGGTTGCTCTCACATCGACTATATATGAATGAGTTAAATGTTCAATGTATAAGATATGTGACTCATATATCTAATATCTTAAGAACCCTCCAACAATTTGCAAACGGTATCAGGATGACATTGTGCCTTGATCAGTGATAATCTATTTATATTAACATGCTTTGATAATTAAACAATAGTAGCAACTATTTAGCTCCAACATTTTAGATCGAAAGCATGTTTTGGTGTACGTTGTATGTGTTACATTCAATGACTTTTTTAAAAAAAATATTATTATTAGTATCTACGTATTTCTGTTAGGGCCGTGTCCGATATTTGCACTTGTTGTCTGAATGCTGGTTGATATACTGAAGATCTATAGTTGCTTGTTTGACTTATTTCAATCTGTTTTAAGACTCAATTTGGAACTCTTTCCTTATTTGACATAAATTTTACCTTTACATTTCCAAAACTTTCTCTATTCATGTTTACTATATCAACTTATTCTTGTTGTCTACTTACAAGTTGAGCCTGATTCTAAAAGAAATTCCAAATGCTAGCACTGAAAATTTTGGAAGCAGTCAAAAAATTGTTAGAACATTATTGCAGGCTTGCAGCAATATGTACAATAATTTAATGTTCACAATATTTGTTGCTGTTTTATGACCCGTCATTGTAAAAGCTGCCAAAGAAGTATCACTGCAACACTTTTCTTATATGCAAATGTTTGTGGTTAAATTGTTAGAGGAAGAAAAAATATTAGTAGCAGAAATCGAATAAAAATTGTATTTTAAAGGTTCAAATGAAAAATTGTAGAGGAATATAAGTTATTGTGGACAAAAATAAATACTAGTTTATAGCTATTTTATCAAATTATACACTTGAAAATGATACTCCTAATACATTAGAGATTCATATATGTGTATGCGTATAATCTGATCCACCTTGCTATCAACAAAATATCGTGCTTTCAAAGTATGAAATCTATGTAAAGCTTTGTGTTTGGTCATCTATCAAATAGTATATATTTGATGGAGCATGGTTTATCCAACTAACTTTTGATGCATTTTCGAACCTTCAAGTTCAATTCATATTGACAAATTAACAAGGACCATGGAATGAGTCATTAGCATAGCAACTGCCAAAATATCCTCTGTATCAAAAAGATTTCATCCTCAGATTACAAAGGTGTCTTAATTTGACATGTGCGTAGTTGGGGAAAATTGGAATTTAAGAAACCAACAAATTTTATTTGTTTTTTTACCTTTTGGCAGTACTATATAAGATCTTAATTAATTTCATACACTTAAAATATGATTGCTTCCTCTAAAAAAACAAAATATGATTGCTTAGCTACACAAGATGAATTAAGAATATCCAAAGTTACTAAATTGTTAAAGATTCCAAGAAATTAGATTAACCACGATGAGGCAAAAATAAAGGACTGATAAGTGGAAGTGAGTGAGATCCTGAAAAAAGGTATTGTTTATAAGAAGATCAAGCACTAAAGGCTAGGGTAAACAACTTATTTTATTTGAAATTTCAAGATTGACGATGGAATTTCACAAGTAAATAAACGATATATTGACATAACTTTTGGTCTATCTTATGATGACAAAATCTTCATGAACAAAAATAAGATGGGATTATTTTTTCTTTCTTTTCTTCATTTAATTTTCAGTTGGCAGAAAAAGGAAATCCCCATAAATATGAAGCTCATTTATACATAATTACCCATGTTATGGTAGCTGTAGTACACATTATTTACTAGGTGAGGTGGGGGAGATGGTTTTACATTGTTGGGAGTTGGGGAGTGTCCGGAGCTACGACGGACTAATGATATTAAACCACAAGAGATACGGACACCATATTTCAATCAAAAATCTTAAAACATCATTTATATGTGTCCAGGGGCGGTTTCAAGGCCCGGCTAGCCTAGTTGCCCAGGCTCTGGTCCAAATTTTTTGCAATTTCTTATGTAAATTTCTCTGAATTTCTTATATAAACCCTTATAAATTTGGCAATTTCTTTAGATTTTTTTTATTATTTGCTTGCAATTTCTCATGCAAACCCCTATAAATGTGTTGCAATTTATTTTTACACCGACTGTATAATAATCCTCGCGCCGCCACTGTATGTGACAATTCTCTCGCATTGTATCTAATGTTTAATTCACTTATGATCGATGACCGACCACACACAGTTAAATCCTAATATGTTAATAATATGAGTTTCAACTTTCAACTTTGCCTCACCAATCCTAAAAAAAAAAACTTCACCTCAACTAAAAACAAAAGCATTGTATTCGACTTGTATTACTAATATACACAAACACACACATATATATCCCCGATTTAATTCTAAATTTTTAGACGAAGAACAATTAGATTTACAAAATTAACAAATTTTAAAATAATCTCTGAAATTATTCTAAAAAAAATAATCTCTGAAATCTAAAATATTTTATTATATTAGTCTTTTGGAATTGATTAATTTAATTTTTAGAATTATCTTTAAAAATAATGTGCTCAAAGATTTTTAATTATACCACAGCACTAGGAAGAGTTGGACAGAGTTTTGAGTAGATTAACTAATTTGAGATAACATATAAGAAATTTGAAGTTTGTTTACAACAAACTCAAACAAACGAGTAAGTATTAATCTAACGATTAATTACTAATATTTTTCATTTAAAAATAAAAAATTAGTAGGAGTTGTACAACAGTCCAAACAACCGATTAGTGAAGAAACAATAATTGTAAGGTAGGTGGTATAAGATAAATGGAATGAATATATCTAGAGAAACTATGCACTGTACACAGTTAATTAATATAGCAAACAGAGGCAAGAAAGAGACCGAGAGAACAATGTTTGAGGAGTGCAACAACGATATATCTAGTACTAGTAGTATTTGTAACAAGAACATGTGGATCACACGTATGCCTATCAATGTGGGGACTCATCCAACATAATTTTGAACAGTACAAGTCATCACTGCTTGTTGCTGTTAAAATCATGATGCTGCCATATATTTTTTCTAAGGAAATAAAGTGAAGCATAGAGAGATTCAAGTACTCCATATCACCATCCACTAGATAATAGTAAGTAATGGGATATCATTTTCATTTTGCGTGGGGATAGTTGATAAATTAATTAGAAGAGGTAGGAAAATTATATATTCCAAATTAATCTTTTATGTTAGTTAAACAGGCTGTCTTTAACCTAAATCATTTATGTTGGAATGACATATACTGACTATGTATATAATGTATTACTATTGAACTATCGTTTTTATGTTCAAGTAACTAAATAAGGTGAATATAAAATTTCATATGAGCTTTGAGAGGTGTGGGTGCCAAAACTATTTTTAAATGGATGCATTGATTAAACCGACCACCAAAGAATGGTTAATTATGGTCAAATTTGCGTCCATATCAAACAGAAAGGTTGCAATGGGATTTAGTGGGGAACCCACTATCACAGCCCCATGATGAGGAGGCCAGAAAAATAATCTACTATCTTTCTAAATCAACTTTTCAACTCCCTAAAAAAATTATCAAATTTTCAAGAAAAAATGTTAAGTAGAGCCTAACCAATCATAGGTCTTTATTTAAAATGTTAAATATGTTTTTAGCACTACAAAATCTCGAGCTTTAAGTTTTGGTCCCTCAAAAAAATATTCACTTTTATTTCATATTTACATTTTATAACAACCATTTTGAAGATTAAAAGTATCTATCTGTTATAAATAGTCTTCAAAATAAAGATTATTCTTACAAACAACAATATTACATATGATTAAAATTACCATTAAAATTTTATGGAACTAAACTTGAAAACTCTAGATTTTGTATGGGCTAAAAAAACATAATTAACCCTTGTCAATAAATTATAAATATAGTTTTTCTAAGCATGTTTTGAAAATATATTGTACAATTACATTTAGTTATAGTTACATATTAATTATAGATTGATTTGAGTGATAAGTTAGATAGGCTGTTTAATTTGAATAATGAGAGAAGCTTAAAATATTGGGTGATCGTTGTATCGAGATAAGAGTAATCACATAAGTATTTGGACATTATATTTTCATTCAAAATAGTTAGATATATATATGTCATCTCACCTGTATACAACTTTTTTTTATCTAATATAGGACTCTTAGTCACACTTGATATATATACCACCAATATGGAGTCCTAGAGTTTAAATTTCCTTCATTTAGTATTCATTTATGAGGGAGATAGACACACATGATAGTTTAGTGATTAAGTGGGTCTCATCCGTGGATCAAAGCTATCACATATGTATATCTATCTTATAAATGGAAGAAAGTAAATGAAGCAATGTCAAACTCGGAGTCCTATGGTATTGTGAATTTGAGTCTCCTAATAATCTTGTGAATTTGAGTTTCCTAATAATTCTATTAGGAGACAAACTAAGAAAAATGTTAAATTGTGCCAAAAGAACACGAGATAAGGATCTTAAAATATAAATAAATATTGCATTGAAAAGATAAATTTTTAAATTTTTAATATTATGAATGTACAATTTCTAAGATTAAATTTCTACATTTAATGTCTTATCTTGTGTCTTAGGACACAAGTTATAAGTACACAAGTTAGCAAGACTCTAAAACTAATATGTTACATTTATTGTTCAAAACAATAATTTATTTTTTTTAATAAGCTAAACTGAGATGCAACGTTAACAAAGGTGTTGCATCTCGCACAAAGTGTGCAGAGAGAAACACCCAAAAACAATTACAAAGTCAAGTCACTAGTGTCATTTCAAAAACTTTTACGTCGTGAATAAATCACAATCAGTTTTATATGCGATTTTAGAAGTTGATTAGGACTAAAATTAGACTTTTTTTAATGATAAGACGATTTCAATTGATTGACGATAGAAAATAAAAAATCTTTACACTAAAAAGTATATGAATTAAATCCATAATAGTACTTGATTTAAAATAGTTCTAACGATGTCAAAAAATGTTTGTATTTAGCAAAAGGAGACTAATCTCGCACGCACAATTAAAATTCGATTGAAAGATATGTTTCCATTTGGGATGCTACAGTGTCTCAAAGAGAATCATCTCTTATGTGGAATACCAAAAATGTATCAAAGAATATATATTTTTCTAACTTGTTGGAAGATATAATTTTGGAGACTCTTTAAGAAGCAGAAAAGTGAGTCAGATAGAGGTAGTGGAAGAAAGGGAATGGTGGGGGATAAAAATGTAATAAGATCAACCTAATATATGATCACATTGAACCTGCTTTTATGATAGTCTTAATTTACACCATAAATATACATCTAGGATTCCTTTAGAAAGGCCAGTATCATACAGATAAGAAATTTTTCATGAAAAAGCACAAGTTTTGCTACAACAAGTGATTCTTTTTCTTTACTGTGTCATTTATTCTTTGACAGTGGAATAATTGAAACCTCCTTGTGGAATCTGTCAAAGGTCATTTTCTTGCTAGAATATAACTCAATGACTCAGGTCTCAGTGGATTTTTATTCAAAGTAATAAAAATACAGTACTATGGTTGATGGCTGCATTTCTGGCTTTTTAATAGTGGACAAGGGTTCAATCTACTTCCCTAACAGACAAGTCTAAATTCAAGACTAGACCTGTCAATATAATTGATCATGACATTAATATTTACTTACCATACCATTATTATTACCAATAGTTATTTTCCCTGGCCGGTAATTTAGGTGCACCCATGTGTTACTTTATTGATTGTGTACGTTTGGATTTGGATAATAAATAATTCATAATAGGTAAACGGAAACTAGTAATTAGTTATATTGATATTAGGCACAACCAAACATACAATGATTATGGCATGAATTAATTAATATTCATTATACAAGCTAAAACTATTGTTGGACCAAGCATATGTTTTTCACTCTTTTAAACCAAACAGAAATGTGGTTGAAGACTTGAAGTGGAACGTTCTGAAATGAATCTTGACAACATTATTTGTTGTATTTATTTTTTTTATTATAAAAGTGAAATGTAATGGCTAAAAATTGACCGAGGATCCTGTTTTGGTGGAATAGGGATTGAGCACGTGTCTAGGATCAGATTCTTAAAAGTGCATCAATATACAATCATGTACCATCCGTTTGTACTCTGTACCTAAAATCTTAGAGATGAAGGCCAATATTTGCATTGCACTTTGCATGAGAAATACTACTACTTTATTTTAGAGTTTTTCTATTTTTTCATTTTGGAGTTGTACAATACGTATGAGATTATATACTATTGATGTAGTGCTAATTAGAAGTTGTACCATTGTTCTATAAAAAAAAGTTGTACCATTGTATTTAAAAAGTGATATCATAGGCATAGGTACGAAGTTTCCACCGCCATGGTAGTCCTCCGTTATCACAGGTAGCACCGTTATCAACAGGAAACTTACAAGGCTTTGGACAAGGGTTGGCACAGGAAACTCAATTTTCTGGATTAGCTAATTGACAGTTTTAATCACTCGTTCATTTCCTCAAAATTCTATAGTAATTCTCTCTTCAAAACCCTAATTTCTCTCCCCCATCTTCATACATGTGAAAACAAAGAACCCTTCCATTATTCCTCTTCAACCTTTGATTTGTGAAATCCTTAGAAACTCAAACACATCTTTCATCCATATTTTACATATACTCATTCCTACTAAAAAATTATAACTTTGTTCATCTTCCTTTCATAAAAAAAACACCATGAATCCACCAACCCTTGTCAATTCTTTGGTAAAGAGAATATCTTCAATGACCAAGAACCATTACTCCTCATGCACACTCTTTCCAACAGAGACAACCACCATGCAACCGCTGCCAATAAATCTGTTGAACAATGTTACAAGGAACAAACATGAACAACGTAAGGGTTAATTTGAGAGAAAATAATAGTAATTTAACAAAACAAAACAAAAAGGAAAGTTTGAACGGATAATATTCCAACTAAGGAAAATTTGAACAAGTCTCAATCCTAACATGTCATTTTCTTGAATCTGCAAGAAGTATAAAGATATGCGACCGTCCAATTAAGATTAGACGATTCAGATTTTAAGATTAACTTTATGTTTAATAAATATAATAAAAATTCAATCCTAAAATACAACATCCAATCTTAATCAGACTTTTAAAAGACATGATTTAGTTCCTTAAAAAAAAAAAAAGACAGGATTTAGTACTAAAGATGATGAAGATAATAAAATAACATGAAAACAAGTATTAAAGACAAAACCTCATTGCATTCAATGAGCTAGAAACCAATTTTATGTACTAAATTTAGTTTGAATTAACTTCTAACTTACGAAAGATTTTCAGTTAAAAAAATATATATATTTGGGCTTACATTTGTAGGTGAGAATTTACGTAAAAATTAGGATGTCCAAGTTCATTTTAACTTCAAAAGACTTAGATTCCTTTTAAGATTCTCTCAACTTTTAGGAAGTTTAACTAAATTGACAAGTTTTAAACAATAGGTATACATTATGATTTTAGATAAATTATTACTACCGAATTGATTTTACTTCTGATATAAAGTTTGCCTAATCTGAATCAATTTGATTTGTACTACAATTTAGGTTAGGTGATGAGTTTATAAATGGACTACAACAATGAAGACTTTGTTCTTATCCTTGAACATCATTACCAAATTTAGGATATAGGGATTGCTTGCGAATTACTCAGTATTTAATGATAAGTTGGCACTGCACATGGGTGAGAACCTCCAAGTAATGTTACGTGCATTGTTAGCTTGATAGATAGTAATTTAAAATTTAAATTGATTGCATGTGAAACACAAATCATATGGACTCGCAGATCAAGTTCCTTCCATGTACCGGATCCGTATCTCAGTCCCAAGAGAAGAACATATCTTAAGACTACATTATTTTTATTAGGGGATATCTTAGACTATATTATTATAATAATAACAAAATCAAATTTTAGTTAGAGACTCGCATGTATTTCAAATTGCACTCAAAAGCTTATGTATAAATGAGTTGTGCTAATCAAACAAATATATAAAACAAAGAAATAGGTGAAATTTTTTAATATTTAAGTGAAAATGTTTTAAAATTCTATTCGTCATTTCTGTTAGAGCCGCCCTACCTCAAGACAGTTAAAGCTTAAGTATATCAATTCCTGCATGAATATTTGTATTGCACATTTTACTATAAAGAAAAAAATTGTTAAAGTGGTGTAACAAAGATGGTAGATATTTAGACCTCTTAATTACTATTTGGTCCAAAAATTGATCTTTGGTCATGCGGAAAAAAAAGTATTTTAGGATATGTCATAATGTTCAAGATAAATGCGATGCGAGCAAACAAAACGTTGATGAAATTTGAAACAATGGGGGGAGAGGTGTCCAAAATGCATCATTTTACTAAGTATCCAATCGACTGGTTATGTCAAATTAACCTGTTTCATGAGTAGAAAAGACGAGGATAGAAAACACTTCGAAATGATATGTATTTTTTTTTTTATCAATCACTTCGTTTTTAAAAGTATCGTTTGGATAACTTGTGTACCGATATATTTGAGGAATTGGTGGTCGGTCCACATCATGAACATCGAATGATACTTCTCAACCACTTCACTCTTATAGAGTTCGTGCTTGGGGGGATTATGTACCAATATCGATTTCGAACACTTGACAGCCTTAGTTAGACAACATTGGTCCATGTCATTTTTTATTCAGTGTGAACAGTTAGAGCTTGAGGATTACATAATTAACGATGTGGGCGATCATCCGAGTAAGAGAATCTGGCCCACCAACCTAACCCTAATGAGGAGCTAACTAGACCTATTTATAAACATATACAAGGAGGCTCCCCCAACATGACCTAATCTCCATCCACCTCACTAAACCCTAATGTGAGATAACCTACCTACATACCCCATTGCAATTCTATCAGGGATAATACCTTAGATTACCAAAAATAAATTGTTCCCAAAATTGTGAAATGTCTCTTCTTATATAGTTGAACATCGAACATGTTTTCAACAAATATTTTTTGGACTATGTTTCAGTGGAGCACTATAGCAACAACAACAAACTAATGATCATGAACACTAAAAGACTTTGACACTATATTTTTGGAGAACATTATGGAGCAACAAAATTAATTATATGTAGCCCTAAAAAACCTTGACACAAATTGAGTAGATTAATCACAACTTTTTATATATTCATTTAGCATGTTTATAGCTGATGTGAGACTAATCATTCAAACATGAATTCCAACAATCTCCTCTTAAATGTGAGTATTCCACATCATATACTTGCAATATTATTGTTGCCAATAGACAAAGCATGTCGTCTTACTACACTGTTAGAAATACTTTTGACACAACGATCAAATACACAAATGGTCTACTCCCCCACCAAGCTCGACCTCACTCAACACCACTTTGTTTGAGAGTTCAAGGGAATGCCACAACATCAAGAATCTATTAATCAAGACCACAAGACCTTGACATCACATCTCTATCAAAATCTTATGAATTTTTAGCATAAGCATCATCATTCTTCGTTTAACAATTTTATAGTTGATGTGTGGCTAATCATTCACATTTAAATTCAAACAAATCTAAATTTTGATTTAAGTTAAAATCGGTTCTATTTTGTATTTATATTATTACATCTACAAAATTACCTTATAAATTACTTAGACAGTGATGTATGTAAGAAAGAAGTTTGGCATGATATGTGATTCAAGCCAAGAAAATAGGGATGAGGCATGCATATGCCGAAACCGTTTATAATAAACTAAGTGGTTAATGAAGTCAAGAATATGCTATGCTCTAAAATTGGAGTTTGCTTACTTGAAGCATATGACGAGTTGAGTGAAAACAAATCAATAAATAATTGAAAGTCGTATGGTATCCATCTTCTATTTAATTGTTTATACATCACTATCTTATTTCATAACCACTCAATGAATAAATACTATACACATAATACTTATTCAATTCAATTATAACTGCCCCCTAAACTTTATTTGTTTTGTTTTTCAGTTTTTGTATTCTTGCCTTCATATTACACCATGACAATCACCCTTTATTTTCCTCATAATTTTCCTTTCTATTATATACTTGTAATTTCTTTTGGTACGGCATTCTTGGCCTTCAGTCAAATGGGGGAACAATATGTAGCCAAATCTGTGGCAACAATACAATTACAATAATCCCCCTTTTCCATCTTCACAACCTATTGCTTCACTATTCTCTTCACCACCATCATCATCATTTTCAATCCCATAACCATTTTCTCTCCTCTCTTCACTTTCCAAATTCAATGAACACCAAAACCAAAACTCAATACTCACGTGCATGACACGTGTCATGTGAAATTTTCCAATCTATTCTTCTTCATCTTCTTCTACACCTACACAAATCCACTTATAGTTCAACCTATCTCAAATTTTTTATTTCAACCCATTTTAAAACTTTTGCAAAGTTCGAATCTTTAGCAGAAAATAACAAGACCCAGGAAATTATTTTTGCAATGCGACGAGTAATGATTCAGTAGTTTCAACTTTCACAAGCTTCTGTGATCGTTCAACAATGGGGGGTTGCACTTCAAAGCCACAGAAACCAAACCCATACGCCCTTAGAGAAACGGAAACTGACCCAACACAAATCCCACAGACCCCACAAAGTCCCTACACCGGTAACCAGAAAGATGACGTCATCGCCGGAAAAAAGTCACCGTTTTTCCCGTTTTACAGTCCAAGTCCAGCTCGGTTTCTGAAGAAGTCTCCGTCTACTCCGTCAACTCCAGCGAGTGAAAGAAGCCGTAACTCGACGCCGAGGAGGTTTTTCCGGCGACCCTTTCCACCGCCGTCTCCGGCGAAGCATATAAGGGCTGTGTTGGCTAGGAGACAAGGGAAGAAGGAAGCCGCGGCGATACCGGAAGACGGAGAGGAGGGTGCCGGGGATTTGGACAAGAGATTTGGGTTTTCAAAGGATTTTGCTAGTAAGTTGGAGGTTGGGGAAGAAGTGGGTAGGGGGCATTTTGGGTATACTTCTTCTGCTAAATTCAAAAAGGGTGAGTTTAAGGGTCAACAAGTGGCTGTGAAAGTGATTCCTAAAGCAAAGGTTAATCCTGTTCTTTTACTTCTATGATTATTTCTAGCTAAGCATGAACTTAAAATTGTATTTGTTTAGTGTTGATACTTTGATGAATCACTTGGTATACTTTGGAATATTGTTATAGGCTTGGAATTCGTTTTAATTTTGGTGATTCATATATTATTTGCTTGACAAACTTTGAGGTTTTAGGTTGTTTTCTGGTTACTTGTGTTTAAGGTTTGAGGTTTTAGGTTGTTTTCTGGTTACTTGTGTTCAAGGATTTGCTGTTGAGGATTATTTGTTTAGAATTGTTTGGAAATGTTTTTCTAGGAGTTGGAATGAAGTGTTAGTTTACGTGTTGTTTTGGTGAAAATAGAGTAGATCAGCTTCAATTGGTACTCTTATTCTGAGCTTGATCTAATAGTTAGCTTGATTGATGTTGATCAGACTTATTGGAGTTAAACTTGAGGAATAAAGAGTATAGGAATTGAATTTTCCTTGGAATTTGGACGATATTGTTTATTGTGTCCATATTTTGGAATTTTCTATACTCCGTGATTCATTCTACTCTGTGATTTATTTTTGTTTCCTTGCGTTTGGTTTAAACTTTCTAGAGGGTACCAGGTATAAATTACATATTCATCTTTAAGTGTTTTGTTGCCAGATGACAACAGCAATTGCAATTGAAGATGTGAGAAGAGAGGTCAAAATATTGCGAGCTTTGAATGGGCACAGCAATTTGGTAAAATTTTACGATGCATTTGAAGACCAAGAAAATGTCTACATTGTAATGGAGTAAGTTTGAGGGCATTTGTTTCCTTTTCAATTTTGATTTTGGTAGTGCTTTGCACATCCTAGTTAAGAAATTTATGTACGCATCTATATATACATTATATCCACTTCCTCTAACAAGTCTTTTAAACTTTCTTTGTTAAATAACTTCGTATAAACTACTTTCATCAATTCGACTAGATTTCATCTATTCAACTAGTGGATGGGACGTTCTTATTAAGTAGATCGAGTCTACAAACAGTCATGCAATATAAGAAATAAAATTGATACTTAATCATACAACTTTTTTCAGTGAGTAATATACTTTTAAATAGCAAATATTGACTGTAAGATTGCACACTGTATCAAAAATTGATGCGTCTAACTAATGATTCAGCTATTGGATTTGTTAAATTAATATTTCACATAAAGTTTTTGAAGAGATTAAGCTTAAGATTTGTTTCTAGAGCAAGTAAATCCCCACGTATAGGTGACACCAAGGTGATTTATTAGGTTTAACATTTATTTGTTGATTTGAATGCTTGCTGCTTGTGAGAATTTTTTGTTTATATAGCATATTCATAATTAGCTGGATACTATCGACGTTTCAGGTTATGTGAAGGGGGAGAGCTATTAGACATGATACTATCAAGGTAATTATTATGTTGTCAATAGCATGAAATAGAGCCACTATCGGCGCGGTGCAGTGGGTGACCTCCCCCACATGCACCGTCTCACCCTAGAAGTGAGCAGCGGCCATCATAGCCGCGTTAGCGGCGTTATTTCAATAATAAAATTTAACTTAGTAATTGCACCTTGCCCCTTACTAGCCACATGATTTTTTGCTTCTTCAGAGGAGGGAAATACTCAGAAGATGATGCCAAAGCTGTCATGGTACAGATACTAAATGTTGTTGCATTTTGTCATCTTCAGGGTGTGGTGCACAGAGATCTTAAGCCTGAGGTGAGCATATTCTTTCATTTGTCTTTCAGATAGTTAATGTCTTAGAGTCTGCTATAGTTAATCATATTTAAATATCTTAATTTTACTCCCCCTTCAAACAAAAAACCTTTGCCTCTGCATCATTCATCTGCCACAAGGACATAGTACTGACTTTAGATTTGATATAAGCCTATAAGGTCACTCATCTTTTCGTATCGCTTTATATCGCTGGCACGGGTTCTAAAACATTCAATAAAGCTTACCAACTTTTCAACATTAGTCATCCTTGCAAATCAGTCAGCTAGTCTTCAGCTGACTGGACTTGCAATTTCTCAATAAACTTTAATTTTTTATATATTCTTTCCTTTTAACAGTTTTCCATATGTGTGTGTTTATCATGCATTTGATTTTTTAAAAAAACGGGACTGGACAACTTTTTTTGTTCGTTGTTTGATTTAGAAACTAGTCATGGGACTAGACAAAACAGGTAGCAAGGAACTGGGTAAAAACAGCAATTTTTGTCCCTCACTAAATAACTTGACAACTTTTTGTCCATTGTACAGACTATCAAAAATACCAAAACGCCCTTTTTATTTTCCAACATAATTCTTGAAGTTTTGTCTTGTCCTGTACTGTTTTGTCCAGTACTTGCTGTTTTGCAAATGAAACACATCCTTATGGTATATAGGTCAATATCATCCAAGAGTAATATCATCCATGAGTATAATTTATGCAGTTTCATTTAGTTAACGGTCACTTGGACGCTAGAAACTAGCTTCCTTGTCGGAGGTGCTAGGATAATTAAAATGACAAATTCCATGTCCAGTCAGCTGAAGACTTGCATTATTTTTGTATTATAAAAAATTTGTTGAATTTATTTATATGGCTTAATTATTGATTTGGTCCCTTAAGTTATTTGTTGGTTATATTTTGGTCCCATAAGTTATTAACGTTACAATTTGGTCCCTTAAGTTAGTATCTTTTAGCCAAATAAATCATCACCGTCGGTCTTTTGCCAAAACGTTAAATAGGCACATGTGAACGGTGACGTGACAACTTGCAATATGTATCCACCTTAGACATTGGCTTAACGGTTTTGACAGTGTGGATTTATTTGGTTGACGGAACATAACTTAAAGGGACCAAATTGTAACGTTAATAACTTATAGGACTAAAATGTAACCAACAAATAACTTAAGGGACCACATCATTAATTAAGCCTATTTATATATATTAAAACTCTAGAAACAGAAAATTTCAAGAATTAATTTTTGCCGGAAAAACTTGTTTGTATTGTATATATAAACAATAATTCAAGTTTAAATTGAATTATTGAATATGGATTTCAATTTCGAATTGATTGCATATTGTCTAACCCCCCTTGCGTTTTCTTATTCAGAATTTTTTGTACACTACAAAGGATGAAAATTCTGAGTTAAAAGCTATAGACTTTGGGTTATCAGATTTTGTCAGACCAGGTTTTTCTTCACAAGCCCTTGGTTTTGGTATTAGTATCTTTTTCCTCATGAGAGTTCAGCAATTTTCCTAATTATTTTGTCATGTAATACAGATGAAAGGCTTAATGACATTGTTGGAAGTGCATATTATGTGGCTCCAGAAGTTCTCCATAGATCTTACAGTACAGAAGCTGATGTGTGGAGTATAGGTGTGATAGCATATATTCTACTATGTGGTAGTCGCCCATTTTGGGCTCGAACGGAATCAGGTATTTTTAGGGCAGTTTTGAAAGCTGATCCAGGCTTTGATGAAGGTCCCTGGCCATCCTTATCTTCAGAAGCAAAAGATTTTGTCAAACGCCTACTAAATAAGGACCCTCGGAAGCGAATATCTGCTGCTCAGGCTCTGAGTAAGTTTTCTTGTCACCTCTAATATAAACGAGATTCTAATAGGACATTTCTTGAGATTTGAACTATAATCTTGTGCTTGCAGGTCATCCTTGGATACGTAATTACAATGATGTAAAAGTTCCACTTGATATTTTAATATTCAAGCTCATGAAGACATATATGAGATCTTCATCCTTGCGTAAGGCTGCCTTAAGGGTGAGTATTTTGGTTTCTAAATACACTAGAATGCAATTTGTGATGAAAATTACCGTTTTTGGTTTTTAATTGTATTAGTAAATTTATACTCATTTCTTTGGCAGGCTTTATCTAAGACTTTAACTGCTGATGAACTCTATTATCTGAGGGAGCAATTTGCGTTATTGGAACCAAGCAAAAATGGCAGCATATCCTTGGAGAACATTAACAAGGTCAATTGCCATATCAACTTGTAAGAAGTTTATTGTTTTGTCAGATTCCACAAGTTTTCTCATTCAGATTTTTTTGGGCAGGCCTTGAAGAAATATGCAACAGATGCCATGAAAGAGTCTCGTATCACTGATTTTCTTTCCTCGGTAATAATACCTTGTTCTATTATTGTAGATTCCAAATTAGTTTGACTGGTTGTTGTCTCACATGTTCCTGCTATTTCCCTTTTATTACAGCTGAGTTCATTACAATATAGAAGGATGGATTTTGAAGAATTTTGCGCGGCTGCATTAAGTGTGCATCAACTCGAAGCTCTTGATCGTTGGGAACAACATGCTCGCTGTGCATATGAACTTTTTGAGAAAGATGGAAACAGGGCTATTGTCATTGAAGAACTAGCTTCAGTAAGTTAAAAGCACCTCAGCCATAGTTATTATTATACATAATACCACATTTACACCTATTTTGTTTATACTTAATAACTACGCTATATATTAAATCATCAGTATACATGGCTAATCACCACCATATTTCTTCAAAAAAATGTTTTATAGGAACTTGGACTTGGTCCATCGATCCCTGTTCATGTTGTTCTTCATGACTGGATACGCCACACAGATGGGAAGTTAAGCTTTCTCGGGTTTGTCAAATTATTGCATGGTGTATCTAGCCGAAGCCTTCCGAAGGTTCAGTTATGATGTAAAGCAAATGCATGTGGATGTGCTGGATTTTCTCTGCTATGTGGATCAATCATATTTAAATTTGTCTATTGTACTGCAACTGATGATTTGTCTCACCGGCATCTGAAGCCATTGCAAGCATAGCCCATTAAAGTATAGTTTCATTATGAAATGCAAAATGATTCTTTTGAAGGCGCTCAAATTGTAAAATAGTCTACAGAACCGTGGCTTAAGATATGAATCGTAGGTTTATAATTAGCTTTGCCTGGATGGGTGGTAATAATTTAGTGTCACTTATCTTAACGAATGCTTTTATATACATTTTACATTTGAAAGTCTTATAATTTCTACTATTTTTTTGTATTTGTGTATTGTCGCATGAGTGTACTAATTTTATATTTAGATTATACTTCTTTCCACATAATTATATTCTAAGACAATCTAAATATAAAATTATGAGCTTAATCTCAGCAAAACATTGGAGCTCCATAGAGGCATAAACAGTAAACAGTGCCTCAGCGTCAATATCAATGGAGAGGTTAGCGAAATGTTGTTCCTCGGTCAAAGCAAGGCACCGCCAAAGACCCGTACACTCTTCCATTGGCAGGGACATAGATATCCCAGTCAGCCTTTGTTGCAGCAAACATCACCAAGCCAGAAGAATTTCTAGCCACAAGACCCCAACCAGTTTTCCATCAGCAAAACACTCAGCATCCACGTCGATTCAGGGGGGAAGAAGCCTGCGTAGGCACTGCAACGGCTTCTGTATTTATTTTAGGAAAAGGATTGGCTTGTTTAAACTCCTCCACAAAGAGAGAAACACTTTGTGCAACCCCAACGGGATCAAAGACATCTTAGGTAAAAACAGTTTGGCTAAACAATTGTTGAGCCAGGACATTGGAGGCTGATAGCCAATACAACATCCAAGTTTGAATATCCATCTGATTAGTAATATAAATACCCAGGAGGGGGCAATGCATAAATAATTGATCAATATTTTCCAAAGATGTGTTGCAAAGAATGCAGCTCATCCAAATAAATGCCATTTTTTCTTAAGTTTCTTCTCGTTGGAAGGATATCTTTGGCTAATCTCCACAGGAAATTCTGAGCACTTTTGGGACTGTAACATTCCAAATCCTCTTCTATAAACCAATGCAGTTACCATTTGACAATTCAGAGACAGAAACACGGTGTCTGACAAATTATTTCCATCCTTCTTCCAATGCCAAATAAGCATATCCTCGGGACGTCTCAAAAATAGAGATATTGATAATTTGCTGCGGAGTAAAAATACAATGAAAGAGGATTAATACATCAGGTGCAGCTTAAAGAGGAACTAAACTGCACGTGATTCTAAATTTGTGTTCCCCTTTCTATAAATTTTTTTTAACCCTGAGAATATTTCATTCTGATCTTGCCACCTTGAGCTATTCCATGCTGAATTGACTTTCAAAATATGTTGCAAAACTTCAATAACTTTGCATCACAACCAAACACCAATAACTTCGGTATATTGTTATCTGCTTGAGCATTATGTGCAGCCAAAACGAAGCTAAAACCAAGTTAACAATAGATTAGAACAGCTCAACATTCAGGCAGCAATCTACCGAGTATTAATGCTGCTATAAACATCTTCAGACAATTAAAAGCAAACTATGGAAACATGAGTTTGCAAATTTATTTTGTAATCAAAATAACACAAGCAAAATCTTGCAGAACTATTTTATGTCTGAAATTTCTGCAAACCAGTTAATCTCGACAAGGTAAAAATGATGTAAAAAGAACCCAAATGGCAAAAAAATGAAGCTCTGCCATTAGAGTTCAGTTAAATTTGTCTGAAACATATAATTCAAATCTAATGTTAGTACATTAGTACTCCTTATCTAAAAGACAAGAGGCATTACATACACATTCACAAATCCTGTAATTTAGTTCTACATCTGGTTACTATGATGTGTTGCAAAGAGTGCAGCTCATCCAAGTTAATGCCATTTTTTCCTAAGTTTCTTCTTGTTGGAAGGATATCTTCAGCTAAATTGAGATCTCCACAGGAAATTCTGAGCACTTTTGGGACAGGAACATTCCAAATCCTCTTCCATAAACCAATACAGTTCCGTTTGATGATTCAGTCAGAGAAATAATTCTCTCCTCACAGAGAATGCAGTGAGCTGATCTAACAGAATAATTTTCATCCTTCTTCCAATGCCAGATAAGCATATCCTCAGGACATCTCACAGAAAGAGGGATATTGATAATTTGCTATAAAACATAATATGCAATGAAAGAGGATAAACACTCAAGGTGCAGCTTAAAGAGGAACAGAATTGCACGTGATTCTAAATTTATGATCCCCAAACACCAATAAGTTTGTTATATTGTTATCTGCTTGACCATTATGTCAGCCAACACGAAGCTAAAACCATGTTAACAATACATTAGAACAGCTTGACATTCAAGGAGCAATATACTGAGTATTAAAGCTGCTATAACTATAAATTTCATCATAGATTAAAAGCAAACTAACTATTAAAACATGAGCTTGCGAATATATTTTGCAGTCAAAATAACCCAAGTAAAATCTTCGTAAAACTATTGTCTGTCTAATACTTCTGCAAACTGATTAATCTTGACAACGGAAAAGGGATGTAAAAGAAACTGAATGGCAAAATGATGAAGCTCTGCCAATAGAGTTAAGTTAAACTTGTCCGAAACATCTCATTCAAATCTAATGTTAGTACAATAGTTTTCCTCATCCACAAGTCAAGTAGCCATTACAATTGAACACATTCACAAATTCTATAATCTAGTTCTACAACAGGTTACTAAAATCATTCAACATTAAAATACATAATGAGCATCCTACTCCTACAAGAGCAAAAAATTCTTCTTTTAAAACAAATTAAATAAAAATCTACATCACGAGGTGATTCACCCTCACCATCAACAATAACATATCAGTAAAAGTAACTATCTTGATGAGAGCTTTTGGTGCAAATCCTCAGTGAGAACTTGCCTCAAGCTTTCCCCAAAGAAATACAAAGACTTCTCACTATCCAGCACCCTAGGTTGAGCTCCACTCTCATCAGGATCCTTCCACAACTCCGCGGGTTCAGGCTCCCTAGCAATCTGACACAAATTATGCAAAACACAACACGCAACAATAGTCTGCGGCACATGATGAAGACCCACATTCAACTCCTGCAGAATCTTCCACCTCCCCTTAAGCAAAGCAATAGCTTCCACAACCACAGACCTACCCTTCATAAGCATCCCATCAAACAAATTCTGTGCAGGAGTACCCATCCCACTCGGAGAAAAAGGCGTAAGCAAAAACGGCAACAAAGGATAACACCAATCACCAACAACATAAGGACGAACATGGTGACCGCGGACATTGATCACCTTATCCCAAACAACATCACCAGAAGTTAAACGCTGGTAAAGAAGACTATCCCTGAAATGAGTAGCATCATCTGTTCCACCAGGTGCTTTAACACAAACATCCCAGAAAATCTTCTTATGATCAGAAACAACCTGAAGAAGAACCGAAGGGTAACCGTAACGCGAAAGATAAGTAGCGGGGTTTGAACTAGGACCAGACCGAAGCTTAACAGGGGTGGAATCAATAGCACCACACATATTAGGAAGTGAAGTGAGTTCTTCGAAGGATTGTGTGATTTCAATGAGTCTGCGACGACCAACAGGGATTTTGATGAATTCTGGGTAGAGTTTAGTGGCAAGGAGGCGCGTGACCATATTAGTGATTTTGGCAACAAGGTAAGGCTCGAGAGAGTAACGATTCGCGACGGTTTTCGCGGAGAGGCCATGAGCGAGACGAGAGAGGACCATAGCAACGGCGTAATCAGACGGAAGAGAGAGATTTGAAACGGCGATGTGGGGTTTGAGTTTATCAACGACAGTGGTGAAAACGGGGTAGGATAGTCCGTAAAGAGAACGCCACTGAGCGTCACGGAGAGGAGCTTCGAGGGACCAGATGTGTTCGGTTGAGAGGGCGCGGAAGGCTGCAACGGAGTAGTCGGAGGCGTTTGGGTTGCGATTACGACGGTGGCGTTTGTTACGGTGGTTGGAAGGGGAAGATGGTGTTCGGGTGGATGCGACGTGGGAGAGGACGGAGGCCATGGTGAAGAGAAGGAGAGGGGCGATGGAGGAGGATTGGAGAAGGGAGGAGGCGGAGGAGGTGGAGGAAGTGGCGGTGGAGGAGAGTGTGTCGGTGGTTGGGTCGAGGGAGTTGTGGAGGTGAAGGAGATTTGAGAGCATAACGAGGAACCATTGATCCATTGCTAGTTCTGAATCAAAACCCTAATTTCTTGTGTTGTTTTTTCTCGATTTGGTTTGAATTAGGGTTTTTGAATCTATAAATATATATATATATTTGATTATGAGTGAGAGAAAGTGTGGATCTATGAAAAAATGGAGGAGATTGCAGCATTTGTTTCACTTTCTCTCTGCTTCTGGTGTTGGTGGTGGTGGCAGTAGCCGGTCACTGCCTACTTCAGCACCACACCACTACTCCACCTTCCAACCCATTCTTTTTTACCAACAAAACATTCAACATTTATCTTTTTTTAGGAAACATTCAAATTAAACATTTGTTTTTTTCACATCATTTGTTACTTTTCAACTATTTGCATACAAACTTTTAAGTGAATAACTAAAGATTTCAACAATAATAATTCATTCAAATAAAACCAAGGATTTGAATCTAAAAAATTTATATGCAAATTGGTCAAAAAGATAAAAGATGATTGTTACTTAAAATTATGTTAAGGAACAATAAGTTTTGCTTTTTTACATAATGAAATGTTAAGGGCGATCAAATCATCTCATGCATACAACAGTGAAATGTTTAGGGCGATCAAATCCTCTCATGCATGTAACATTTTTTTTTTATCTATTTCTCTTAGACTTTAAACAAATATCTTCTCCTTTTCTCTCATATTCGTTGTTTTGTTTGGAATACGAATCATTCATCAACTAATATGTATTTGATTGTTTATGTTTATAGTTGATTGAAGTCAACATTTCATGTCGCACATGACCGTTTTGTATTTGTAGAGGGTTCAAATCTGAAATTGAATCTTCTTAAGTCTTTCTCTCTCATTCTTCATCCTGCTCGGAATCTTAATCATCCATCAACCTTAGGTGAGTTGGCTTTTGGAGATAAAAAGAGTTAGGACAAGGCTTCAAGGTTCAATGAACAACGAATGCTAACACAGTTATTTATAGATCACCTGCTAAAGAAATTTTCACATTGACAATTGAACTAACAATCTTCATTGACACATTGATGCCATTTTTTAAACTTTTTTCAACACTCATTCAAAACTTTTTTTCTTTATATCTCTCGATTCTATCACAATATCAATCTGCTACATTACTCTCTCTTTAGTTCCTTTTCTCTCAATGTATATATAGGATGTATGAGTGTATATGGATCATTTTCCATAAATATATGGCATTTTGAAAATTGCACTTTTTTTTTATTAACAAGTATGCAAATATTATCTTGATTTTTATTTATCATATTTCAATTTTCTTCGACAGTTAACTACCGTCGATTAAAATTCATCGACAATTAACTATCGATGAAGTTATTTTGGTATTTTAACGGTGTTTCCCCGCATCCTTTGATGTGGGAACAACATTGTTCTCATATCTTCTTCTTTAACTTGGGTTACACCTTATACTGGGCCTGGGCCTGGGCAGCTAGCCCCAATTTAAAGCCCATTTAGATTGGAAACAGGCCCACAAGAATTACCAGCAGTCTTCTTTCTTTCTGATCGCAACGAAGAAAAAACAATGATCTGACAAAAAAGTGAAAGTCTCCATTTAATTCCCCCCAAAAAGAACACGAAGAGAGAAGTAACAGAGCTTGTTCCGATTTTGGTGAATTAGGGTTTTGAAAATTGAACAGAGTTTGGTGAATTACCTCTCAAGCTTAGCTTCCTTCGCTCCTCATTCAAACCCTAATTTGCTACCATGACTGAGGTTTGATCAACAAAATCTTACTCAAAATTTCAATTTATTATTCTGAAAATGCATTATTTTCTTCAATCTTCGTATTCCCTTAACTATATTATGACACTGCACAATCAAAAACACAAAAAAAAAAAGTTTTTTTAGTTGGGTCTTGTAGTTTAGATGCACTTTGTTTGGTTGTGACTTGTGCCTGATAATTTGTATGCACTTTTTGTTAATTATGAACTGTTTTTCCTCTGTTTTTGCAGTACTGGGTAAGTCAGGGAAACAAATGGTGTGATGTGTGCAAAATTTACATATCAAACAACCCTTCCAGCATCAGAAATCATGAGCTTGGAACACGCCACAAGGAAAATGTTACGAAGCGGCTCGCTACTATGCGAAAAGAGAATGCTGCTAAAGATAAAGAACACAAAGAAACAGCTAATGCTCTTGTGCAAATCGAAGCGGTAAGACTTTTTTTTCTTATCAAACATGTGATTCTTTCCGTTAAGGTGCATAGGTTTATTTGCATTTCATTGGAAAGGTTACTAGAAAATTTGAATGTGTTGTTAATGAACATTATTTGATAATAGCCATTTTAAATTCGGAATTTACTTATGGAAAAAAAAAATCACATTGATAGAAAACTTTGGGTTATATCAGTAAGCAGGCCAAAGCCTTGTCTTGCATCTTCAATTCTTAGCAATATAACGTTAGTGGAGTAATATTTTCAATAGATTTATAATATTCAATATATATAACTTTACTGAAACTCCACTTTAGAGAAGCTGTGTTTTTTCAATCAAGTGCTCAGGGATCTATTGTATAAACTGTCTTTGTTTCATATATTAGTTTGCATGTACTGTGCATAATTTTCCCGAGAGGAACTTATTTTTATCTCGTGGTTTTTATATTTTATTGTTTAGCATTACCATAAGTAAGTGAACGGGGCTGAGTTGTTCTCATTTGGTCTGTAGTCTAGGCTTGAAATAAGAAGGTTTGCTGCGTACATATTAGAGTTAATAATGTAGAAAGAAGAATATGCCAAATTATTTTGAATCCATATTAATGTCTGTTATCATTTTCAACACAACATCAACTGCATGATTCATTTCCAGCTGAAAGTCGGTCAGGCAGAAGGGTTTTTCATTCTCATTGTTTTACATTGACGTCAATTTAGTAAATGAAAAAATAAATTATATTAAGTATCGTTTAACCTTTTCAAACTAACAAATTTCTTCTCTAATTTAACCCTCAAATAATTAGCTTATGCATCATTCATATTTTATCTAGAACAAAAGGTTAAGCTATTGAGTGAATGCACATATTTTATCTAGAACAACACTCATGCAAAAGCCCTTTGGGCTTGAAGCTGAAAAGTGTCAAGTAAACGTACACACGTACTTTGTCCTGCAATTTAACATTTATTTACAACTTACAAGAATGGGAGCGATAAACTCATACTCAGTTCTACCCCCAAAAGATTATACTATTGGATTAAAAAACATAAATGGTTTTATATGTAATATATCTTACAATTCTACAATCAAACAATTCTACCCGTGATTGTATGAATACCAGTAAGTAATCACTAAAACTACACAATTCTTTTGTCCTACATGCTTACATCCAAAGACTACTATCAACACCATATTACCATATAATGTTTGTGGCCACTCCGAATCGCATCCATCCCATCTGACGTACTCTTGTTTTTACTCTTCTTTCCATTGGTACTCATTTTTGGCATCTCCAGCCTCATTTAGTTTCCTTCCGAACCATGTCTTGCCTAGCCCACATTATATTTTCCTTTCTGAACGACCGACTCATCTGTAAAAATCTTAAAGCTACGTAAGTTTTTGATTGAGGGGTAGTGTTAGATTGATATCATAATATCTATTGTATCTTAAATATTACAGTATCTTAGTTGATCTCTTATTAAAATATGTTGAGACAGAGAGAGATTTGAATTACCAGGAAGATGTCTATGTTGTGCTAGATAGCATGTCATGAACCAACTATCCCATAAGTTTAGTCTATTTTGGTGAAAGATTTGATACATGTCATGAACCTATTGTTACGGGAATATTAGAAAATGAAACGCACGAAACTACTGTACTCCGTTGATTTTTGGCAAACATGCGTCTGATTTCCATCAAATAAGGACATGATAATTCTTAGCTTGTCCAAAACATGACACTACATATTCTTGCTTTTCTTGTGTTAATTTTTTTTTTTGTAATATCTAGATCTAGCACTGCTCTTAAATGAAACACATAATGATTTTATATTTAATGAAGATGTTGGATTCCCAAAGGGACTCATTAAGTCAAATGTTGACTCATTCAAAGAATTGAAAATGAACTGGAAGTATGAGGAAGTTAGCACTTATATTGGTGTTTAAAAATGGGAAATGTATATGTTGCATGACTACTTCTTAGTTCATACGTTGTTTTTAGATTTGAACACATAGATGAGGTATATAGCGTTTCATATATCCATTTCTTTTTATTCTAATGCAGAAAGCAGAGCGTAGCTATCTAAAGGATATGGCGAAGTTTGAGGAAGCTAGAGAATCACATGAATTGGATTCTCAAGGCGGTAAGTATGAATTTCCTTGCATCTATTTCTCTTGATAGAGTTCTAATCAACTGTTCGTTAGCATAGTCTTATACATGTTTCAACATTGAAACTATGTTTAGACCTAATTGGCGGATACTGTAAGGAATGAGTTGGAGCGATATACAAAGAAAAAAGAATCTTAGTGACATCTCTGTTAGGACTCAGGAGAGCCCAATTTCTGGAAATTACTCAATATTATGCGGTCTTTCAAAGCAGAAGTACAAAATTATTTTGCCACACATCTTTACGAAAGTGACTAGGAATCATTGCACTCATAAGGTGTTTTTTTCGGGATAAAGTGGGGGACCACGGGTTGCCTTCTGTAACTGGATGTTCCAAATGAGTTCAAAGATTGATATCGTACGCCTTGCATGCTGCAGTTGTCACAGGATTATCTATTTGAGTAATAAATTAAGAAAGTGGAAAACTGTGTGTTAAAGATTGGAAATTGCCTATTCGGTAGAATTCGTTATACATAATTACTACTAGCCCAACCAAATTACCGCCCTTTCAAGAGTGGTGCTCTGGTGTTTTTGAGAAACTTGGGCAACTTTTACTTGTATCTAATTATCTTCATTATCTTTTCTGGGCAGTTTAATCTTGTATACCCATGTAGCTTCATACATTGGTGTTAGTGTATTTCCTTACTGCTGTATTGATTTTTTTTACCTCTGCTGATTTTTGCTGTGTGCTTTGGCAGAATGGGAGTTTGACAGCAGTTCAGGCTATTACTACCATAAAACAAATGGATTTTGCTATGATCAAAAGTCGGGATTTTACTATTCTGATGCCATTGGTATGAGTGTTGTACTTCTCATTTACATGTATATAGTAATAATATTCTTGTGTCAATACCATATTTACTTGTTTAAATTTCAACAGGCAAGTGGGTGACCCATGATGAAGCATATGCCTCGCCACACTTTGCATCAAACGCTGAGCGGAATGTACCATCTGGAAAAAAGGGAAAGATAACTTCACACTCCAATTCAGATGATGAATACAAACCAAATAAACACCATAAAGGAGCGTTACCAGTTAGAGTGAATCCCATGAGAAATGCAAAAACCGCCGCCGCGTCATCTCTTGCTGTTGGTAAGAGAAAGAGACCCAATGAAAAACCCAAGGTTATCTCCCAAGAAGAAAAAGAAGCTCTCAAGGCAAGAGAGGCTGCAAGGAAAAGAGTGGAACAGAGGGAGAAACCGTTGCTTGGGCTTTATAACAAGCCTTACTGAGTGTAAAGATATTTACTAACAACCTTGTCTTTCCCCACATATTTGAGGATTATACTTCTTTATGCCTGATTTGTTTATGCTGGCATTAACTGTGTCTAATTCCCAAGTTTTCTCTCTCTTGTGAATGTGTACCTTGTAAAATATGTAACTGTTTGATTTTTCTGCAATGCATGTTAAATCTCTGTCGTATTTGTATGCATGTTTTGCGAAAGGGTTGAAGGAGACGACTTAAAAGTCTGATTTAAGTTGGACTGATAAAATGCAGGCTAAAAATCCTCGTTGAAGATTATTTTTAGAAATGGGCAAGTTTTTTAATTTTTTTTATGGGTAATTAAAAAATATGCATGTCAATCCTTGTGTAATATAAGGATATGGAAGCAATGCACTTTTTAACGTTTACATTGTACTAGATTAGTGACACTCGTGCGTCGCATAGGTTTATTGTTAAGGGATTGACATACGAATAATAAAATGCAATATATAATTGGTAACGGTGAAAAAAAGAACAGGTGATAATCCATAGTAGACAAAATAAAACACTTTATAAAATGTATAAAATCTGAAAATATTTTAAATGAAAATTCGGTAATCCTATTAATAATTCGGTAAAAGAAATATGAAAATTTTAGTACATTGGTATGTTCATTACACATTGCGAAATACTTCCTCATATACGACGTTAGACGTCACCAATTAAATTGATGATGATATTATTAGTTTAAAACAATGACCACCTGTAAAATAAATGACCACTTATTTAACAAAACAAAAAACCACCAAGTACAGTTGCACAACTTTGCTTGCAAAGAAAGAAATAATAAAAGTATGCATAGGAAATAAAGGCTAACAACATAATAATGTTTTGAACGAAACAAAATTCAGATTAAATTCAAAAAAACATGACATTACACGACATGGTCTGAATCCTTAGATAATAGACCAATAAATTATGAAAAAACAAAATAGGAAGATTGCCAAAATTGGTGTAAACATCTCAAACAAAAAACGCAAAAAGGATATTCCAATTCTCAAAAAAATATGTGTATTGATAAAATGCATGTTAAATTAGAATATCAGTTAACCAGTGGTATGAGAGGAAGGTTGTAAGGTCATGTCCTTCCATTTGCAAAAATCAAAATATCAAAATATATGATTCTTCTGTTGTCTGTGTAATTTACCACGGTTTAGGTTTTTTTTTTTAGAGAAACACGGTTTGGGGTTTGCTATATATATCCGAGTTTGCATGGAAATTAGGGTATTTTGTTTGTAAACGTATTAAATAAGTGTACAACAACTTGTCAAAAAAAATGTACAGAAACAACATATATATACAAATGATGATACAATATGATAGGAATGAAAAACTCATCAATGAGGAGAAATATTAGGGATTGTTGTATTTTAGAGGAAATTTGTTAGATTAAATTGCTACTAAACTAATGCAGCATTTTAGAGGAAAATCATTAGGTTAAGTTGCTGCACACCTAACAAAATTAATAAAGAAGGATTTCAGTATCATCTTTATGAGGTGTAATAAAACAATTCCATCGTTTCAAATATATCGTTCTTTGGATGTATTTTCTCATCAGTTTATTATTTATGCAAAATCATATGATCTACAAGAAAGAGACATGTTACATCGTGTACTTTGATCTCTACATTTTTACCTCATCAGATGATTATTTATGAAAATTTTAATGAGCATGTGCCATGACTTAGTCTCCCTTCATTAAATTCTTAATTTAAAATTGTACTCGAAAAATAAAGTCCGAATTAAAATGACCGAGTCAATAATTTCGGCTGGTAGTGACGCGTGTCTCCTGTCCGTAGCTAAAAAGTTGTAAATTATATAGGGCCACGTTTGTCAAACTCTTTTTATCTATTCCCTCCGGTCTTAAATGTAAGCAACTTTTTACTTTTTAGGTTCATTCAATAAATAATGTATGTGATCTATAATATGAGTCACATACATTATTTATTGAACGAACCTAAAATAGTGAAAATTTCCTTACATTTAAGACCGGAGGAAGTACTTGTAGATCCTATTTATAAAAACATGTTCAAAAAGAAATTTAGTCTTATTTATAAGAAAAAGACTTTTTTTTGGTCAAGGATATACCCTATATTATTATTCTCTCTAATATGGTGCTGAAACTATCGAAATATAATCAACAATTCCTACATTATTTTTATTCCATCAAATAGCATCCGAACTACCATTTTCTCTTCTAATAATAGTGTAGAGAATTCTAATTATATATTAATAGTTAAGGAATGTTTTTTATTTACTAATTAAGTAAGGAGTGCTAGAGTATTTTTTGGGCGTGAACCAAATACTTTTCATGCGCAATTGTTGAGATTAGTCTCTTGAATCAGGTATGACCACAATTAATAGTAAAGATTTCTTGAGGGGACTAATCTCACTTGAGAGATTTAACACTAATGCATCTACAGTAGAAGAATCGAATTTAAAACTTTTGGTTAAGCTCAAAGTGATTACTTACCATCTCATCCAAATACTCTTAGGTAAGAGAATGCTTCACGATCAAATTATTCTGTTGGGAGTGACTTGCATTTTTATTTTGTTATCGTGTTATAGGTAGAAAGCCTTCATCGTAGTTTAGTGATAACTAATTTCCATGAAACAACATGTGTAGAAATCGATCGTAGTTTAATGATAACTAATTTCCATGGAAGAACGTGTGTAGAAATCAAGTCACTAACTACTTACTTAAGAGGTTTAAATCCCTGTCGGTTGTGCTTTGCATTCTACCGAAAGGGAAAAATAAAAGTTGGCAAGAAAAAGGGAATTGGGTTACCTATTACATTAACGATCTTCATAATCATAAGTAGACTTTACATAAAGACAATATTGCATGCTTGCCTTGGCTTGCTGGTTCTCTCACACTTTCTTTTCGTAAAAGACTTTACTTTTTCTTTAAAAAGACTGCGTGTAACCACATGAACATTCATGGATTGGATATATATGATGAAAAATCTTCCTCTCTATCCAATATTTTTCTCTCTTTAGATGAAAATATCCTATGCTTGAATCAATCACTGATTGCAGCATGCTATTCATTATTCGAGCATATCCAATCACATACATGAACTGTGACCTATTCTATTATGCCAACTCTCTCAAAAGTTTAAAATTATAGTGTGTATACATACATACATACTTGAAATTTAATTCAAATATATAATTTAAAGCAACAAAAAGCAATGCTATGTATCATATACATGAAAATTTTTGTTATCTCTAAAGTAACAGTATCATATACAATTAGGCAATGCTATGTTTATTATTAGCAGGCAGGCACCTAGTAGGTCATTAAAATCTCTAAAGTATTACTATAGTACAATTAAGCAGCTGTGTTCATTATTATGAGCAAAGCACCTGGTTGATGATTTTCAATCTGTGTGCTGTTCTCTGCTTTTGCTAATTTTATTAGTATGTTAATTAGTGCCATGATTTATTTCTGAGTAAGTTGGTACTTAGAAGCAGCTCATGTGGACAGTACAGTGGTCCAAATAGTACAACTAAGTTGCTAGTAACATCTCATGGTTATCACTGCTTACAGCCTTGTTAGTGACATAAACTAATAGTTAGAAACTTTTTGATTTTGTTTCTAAATTCCCAAAAGTTCTATAAAAGTTATTTTCAACTCTAACAGATTTTTTTAATTATGCTAATAAGCTAGATCAAGCCTTCAAATAGCTCAATCAAGCTTAATGAAAATTTTATGATACAAGTAACAAGCCAATTTTAAACCTTGAATTTTTTTTGAAAACCTATACAAACATATTTCCACCCATTATGTTTCATGAAAATGATATGAAAAATTAAAAGTGTATGATCCTACCATCCTTCTTTTTGTATTTTTCTTATAATTGTGGGGGTATGAGGGGACCAGGATTATAGAAGAGTATAATTTGAGACACGACACATGCCAAGATGTTACACATTTCTAAATTCCAATTCCAATTAGAGGTAGTACATTGTTAAGTGGTCATCAATCATTGCATCATGTAGCCATGGACAAATAATCACATGCTTTATGGTATCTTACCATGACTTTTTTTACCTTTAATTTGACTTTGGGTGCCCAAATCCACAACAAAATTTTCCCTGTTTTACATGTTGCGATCATTATTCCCTACACTAATGATTATTGTAGATTAAAAAGCTTGCCTCTTTTCTTCTGTCATGCTTTTATACTTTCCATATTAAGTGGTAAAATTGATTCTAAACGTGTAAGATAACTTTGACATGTTTGGATGTTCTAGTATGATTAATCTTGCCTCAAGAATTGAGTCTAATTTGGAGCTTTTGCATCTAAAATTGGTTTTAGCTTCAACTTTCTTTTTCAACTAACTTTTATCTAAACATAAATCACTTTACAATCAACACACTTTTAATCAACATCAATTTTATAAAATTAATTCTTTCAAATCTTTGCCATCTTGATCAAATAGATAACATGTTAAGTAATTCTACAAAATGTACTGGGACAATTATATTTGGTGGAGGTTAAATAGACTTGAAATTAAAAGCACTTGCCAAAAATATATATGATTATGAAATACCAAAGCATCAACATATGAAAGAACCTTTTATATATGTTTGTGTGTGAAGGGTACAATTATGATATTATGTTCATACAAATTTCAGACTCAACAACATGAAAATGAGAAAAGAACATGTTTGGCAACAGCATCAACAGCATAGAGCCCTCAAAAATGATTAGGAACGTGAGAAAGACCCTATTCCCCTAGAAATCTGATCCATACGATTATCAGACCCCAAACAACCTAACAAACCTCTCTTATAAGGCAAGAAAGTTCTCTTCTTCATCTCCTCAGTAACAGCCCGGTTTATTGTATAATGAATTTCATGAGCCGAAACCGGTCCACGCCGCCTCGAAAACGAACCGGAACTCTCATTAGACCGGAAACTAGAATTCCTAACATCATCTTCCACAACAGTTTTCTTAGACAAAGCCGAGTACTTTCTCAAAGCATCTTTCTCACTGGCTCTTCCTTCAGAAGCACTTCGAAATAATAGAAAATCTCTTATCTTCCATTTTCTATAACCTTTCGTGAAAGACAAGAACGATTTCACGTTGTTACTTGTGGAAGAAGAAACAGAAACATCTTTATCTTCGGATTTTTCTATGATGTCTGAGACTCTTAAGGGAGACAAAGACCTGCTTCCTTTCCTACCAGAAGATGTTACCCTCTCTCTCCCTCGTTTTTCTTCTTCTTTTCTCAAAGTTTCTTCAATTGCTGCTTCAAATGGACTAGAATCTCTCTCAGTATTATCATGAACCGCGTTTTTCTTTCGGATTCTCAGAGAATTTGGTGGCAAGGGTTTCATGGGACGGATCTTTCCACCGTCGAAGAGTTCGTCGGCGGCAGAAAGAGACTCCTTTTGGAGGTTGCCACTGAAATCAAACTCAAAATCATCATCGTTTCCAAAACTGTAGTTGTTATGGTGATTGTTGGGTTTGGTTTCTTGGTTAAAAGGAAGAGAGGATTCAGAGAAAAGAGGTGAAACACGAGAGGGGCTAGTAGGAGCACTGAAGAAGAAGTTGTTGGCAAAGCGTTGAGGGGAAGAAGGAGCAGTGATGTATGGAGAGGAACAGTTACTGTCGAAGTTGAAGTCTACAGGAGGAGTAGGTGGTGCAACTGGTAGAACCACCTCCATGTTGGTTTGTGGAACCAAACCAAACTGTTGCTTTGGTGGAAATGGAAAATGGGTGTCGGTTGGAATGTCAAGGGGTGATTATATAGAGAAGGGGAGTGGGGAAGGATAGAGGAAAGAGGGAGGTATGAGTGGGAAAGATTGACTTTTGAGTGAAGGACTAGACTGGTTTTTAGAAGGAGCAGCCTTTACTAGACTACCATACCAATTGTTTTCCTTGCTATCATTAATTATAGTTTTTTCTTGGGTCAATGGTGTGTGTGAGTTGGTTGATGTGAGCTAACATTTGGATATGATATGAATAAGTACAGACCTCTCCATTTCATAAAAAATTGACTTCTCCATTATTACATTTTTAGGGTATATGTTTGTAGGACATCCCAAAGTTGTGTTCAAGAGATAGAAATAAAAGAAATTGATATGATAAATGTGATAAATTGATTTTGAAATATGAAGAAAGAGATAAAGAAAAAATGTGTGTTGAATTGTTTGTAAATATGAATGCATTTATATCCTTTATTTACTTCTAAACTAATAATAATTAATTTGACACCTCTATTTCTTTGGAGAAACGAGAAATAAAGATGATCGTCATCCTAACTCGATATGAATTTTTGTTTACAAGTGATAGACATCTCTGATTTTATAAGTCAATTTTATAAGGCTGAATTCTATAATTAATCCTTTCACAAATACTTATATTTTATATCTTGATATCATCCGAACTAACATCAAAAGACAAATAGATAAAAGGGCAATCAGGTGCACTAAATCTCTTTCGATAGAGTATGGGAAAGGGTCCCACAATTTAAGATAGATAAATAAAATCGATTGGGATATAGACGGTAAAAAGAAATGGAAAATGATATAGAGCACGCAACATTTTTCGTGCATGTTGCACGACAAAGTTATTCTCTCTTTTATTTGATGAGAAACCACAAAATATCTCTTGTGAGCTATGATAATGTTATGTACTATAGATCAATCTCATCCTATTAATTAATATTTAAATAAACTCTCATGCTTTATACTTTATCCTACCAAAGAAAATATTGCTTTGGAGTGTAGTAGTATTGATGATCATAGTGACCATAGCAACAAAGAGTATTGATGCTTATTTTTTGTTTTAGTGTTTACTTTATTGTTTTTCTATTAGTACATATAAACTAGCATCAATATTCAAGGCTATTCATTAAACAAATTGTGTGTAGCAGCGTATGTCGTGCAAATTCGTCGGAAAGGGAGTCGTACCATATAGCACAGCTCAAAAGAAATAACTCCAACATAAATTTTAAGATGGCATTAAAGTATATCTAAGACATGTTGGTTATTTGTTATTGCATCACGCTTTAGATTTCCAATTCTTGACGTGAGAAGTGTGTATCAGATGAAACGTCGCCTAAAAATATGTATATACGTAGAGTAAATCATACTTTATAAATTGGTTTTGTGAGGTTTAACTAGATCCAACCAAAACTTTAAAATAACATGCAGTCCAACCGATGTTGAGTAGATTCTAATATCATCTTAAAATTATTGGAGTTTAACTCAACCCCTATACAAAATATTGATAAGGTGAGCAGTTTGAAATTCATTTTCAGGTAATCATGATCTTAAATTCATTTTCAGGTAATCATGATATATGTCATTTTCGGTTTTCCCCCTATAAAATTTTCGGTTTGATTTGCATCCTCGTAAAAAAAAAATTCCAAAATACCACCCTCCCCCATCCAACTCAGCAAATTCGCTTACGTGGCGCTGATTTGACATTTTTTTTAATTGGCCACGTGTAAAAAAAATTCCACATCAGATTTTATTTTTAAAATATTTGAAAATTAATTTAAAAAAATCATAAAAAATTTCAGATTTTTTTTCCAAAAATTAAGATTTTTTCCGAAATAGAAAAAACAAAAAAATAGTCGAATTTATTTCCAAAAAATTTTAAAATCAAAATTTTTTATTCAAAAATTTAAAAAATCAGAAAAAAAAACTATAAGATTTTTTTAAAAAAAATTAGAAAATACAATCAGATTTTTTTTAAATTAAAAATATTTTAAAAAATTCTGGAATTTAATTTTCAAAATACAAAAAAAACAAATTTTAAAAACTAAAAAAAAGTCAGATTTTTTATAAATAATTCTGGAAAATTTTTTAGAGGGTTTTGCATCGTCGTGGAAAAATGATTTTTTTTTCCCAATATTTTATAAAAATTGTGGAATAAAATTTTTGAATAAAAAATCTGAATTTTAAAAATTAAATTTTTTTCCAGATATTTTTTAAAAAATCTGACCTTTTTTTGTATTTTGAAAATTAAATTCCAGAATTTTTTGAAATCTTTTTAATTTTAAAAAAAAATCTGATTATATTTTGTGATCTTTTCTAATTTTTTAAATTTCAAAAAAAAATCTTATATTTTTTTCTTTCTGATATTTTAAATTTTTGAAGTTTTTTTTTCGATTTTAAATTTTTTGTAAAAAATCTACTTTTTTTTTCTATTTTTTTATATTTCTGAAAAAATCTTAATATTTTTTCTGAATTTTTAAATTCGATTTTATAAATTTTTGAAAAAAAATATGAATATTTTTTTTATTTTTTAAAATTAATTTTAAAATATTTTAAATATAAAATCTGATGAGTACATTTTTTTTTACACTTGGCCAATTAAAATAATAAAAAATGGAATGAAAAAAACCAAATCAGCGTATTTGCTTAGTTGGATTGGGAGGGGGTATTCTGGAGAATTTTTTTTTTTACGAGGATGTAAATTAAACCGAAAATTTTATAGGGACGAAAATGACATATATTACAAAGGCGAAAAACACTATTAACCCAATAATATTTGTTATTCAAAAGAAAAAAAAGACGGTTTGATTATTCAAACTTTAAGAAAAATACCTTTTGATTTAAAGAGACGCATGCTTACAAAAGAAAAGAAAAATGCACGAGAAAGACAAAGATTTTGCATTTGATTGTCAATTCTCTTTTTGTTGATGTGATGGCAATTGGCCATTGTGTTACTTTTTTGTCTATCTCAGCTCAGCTTCTTTCTGTTTTTAATTTCTTGGTTAAATTTCATTAGGAATAATAACACATTTGTTTAGATTTTTAAAGTGATTATTCCCAAATTTCAGTCCTATGAAAAGTTTATTCCCCCTGCTACCTAGACTAGATAACATAAGGTTTAAGTGGAAGACAAAATGAATTTTAGTTTTACTTTATCCATTCAAACACCAACAAGAAATAGTAAACTTTCATTAGAAACAGTATTAGAGCTATCACCTATATCATGACACTTTGCACCTAAAAAATTTGAAAATAAAAAATGACAAAAGATATTAAACATGCATATTTCCACCATTGTGACAAAAAAAAAAAGACTTTTCTTATTCATCTTGCTGAACAGTGGAAGGAATGCTTTCATTTTCTCGTTATTTATTATTTAGAAATTTGGTTGCAATTTTTGACGATCAGTAGGGAAGGCACATTGTCCTCTAATGAAGAGAATTTTATATATGAAGTTTATTTTTTGATAAAGATATTAATATTATAAATGAAGGTATGCACTTGAATAAAAGATAATTGAAATTAATTCACACACAAAAAAAAAAAGATAATCGATATGAACACGTTGCACGAATATATAATAAAAATGTCCAATACGTCATAACAATATATCTCCTCTGTTCTTTTTTGACTATTGTCCATGAAACATCCATAGTTTATTATCAACCATATGTAGCAACAAACAAGCAACGTCCCTTTCAATTTCAACCTTACTAATCATGTTCTCTTTAAGGCCAATGATATTAAGAATGGTTAAATAGTATTTGAAGTTTTATAATCTTAGTCCGCTACCACAAAACAATATCATAATAATATTGAGTTCATAATAATTCAATGATCATTATTTTTCCACCCTATGAGCTTTTCGCACGCCAGATTCTAAAATCTAAAATATTTCAATATGTTTTTGGAGATTTTATGGAATTTTTATCCAATTCAAATTTTAGAATCCGAACCGCATAGAGCGCGTGAAAAACTCATAGGATATAAAAAGAAACTGTCTAATTCAATTGCCTAGTTTGGATCACATTGCGGCTTGCCCACACATATTCTCTCAAAACGGATTTCTATCAACTTGGCCACTTGCACAACCATGACGATATACACACCACAGGTTTCTAGATTGTAGAATTTCTAGTAATAAAATTAAAATATCATGCATGAATACTCCCATTTCTTAACCAATTTCACATACAATATGTTCAATTAATAAAAACAACAGAAAAATAAATTATCAAACTTACCTTAATTTGTCTTCAATCAGCAAATTTTAACTACTACTGATTATGACATATAGTCTGCCAAGAAATTTATATGGTCAATTTAGCCTTAGTCTGAACATTTTTTGTATGAATATACCATGTGCAGTGTATGTACAATTATAATTATAATTATAATTATGTGAGATCATTTCCAGGTTTTAATAAACAATAAATTTTGCTCAAAAAAAAAACAATAAAGACATAGATTTATTCTAGATCTCTGTCATGAACCAAATCGATAAGAAATCTAATTAACGATTTGCTTTTGCTTTGTTGTAACAATATTTCACGGTAGTAGTTGTTAGTTAGATGACTAAAATCACAAACGACCTCAAATAGTGAGAAAATGATGTGCATGCTTTGTCATTTTGTTTCTTTAGGGACATACCGTAAGCTTAATTGGCGGTTGTTTTTTATTGATTAAATAGTTGACATGAAATTCATTCATTCATCCCAACTTGATTCTTATTGACCATAAATAGTATATGAAAAATAAATGTGTACTTGGGTTTATAAAATTTGCTTCTGGAAATCGAAATAATTTTGATAGAATTCTTTAGTTTCTTGCATAGATAGAAAATCCAACAACGCAGACAAATGTGTTCTCGTCAACTCTATTTATTGTTTAATATTAATTTGTACAACTAACAAATTGTTGACGACAAAAAAAAAAGTTAGTAAATATTGCAATTAAATCACATGTACAATGCTCCTACTCGTCCATGACTAATGTGTATGAAACATTCTTTATTTTTTTAATAAAAAATAAAGACAAGGAGACTATTTCCTTGTTTTAAAAAAATAAAGAGACTATTTACTTCTTCTTTTTTTTGTCTAAACCTCCATTTCTTAACTCGAGTGTTTGGATGAGGAAGTAAGTAGTTCGGATCTCTTCTTGGTTAACCAAAAGTCATGAATTCAAATTCAGTACTGGAAATGTTGAGGCGTTAAAATGTTTGAGAGAGAGAGTTTTATCATCTATTATGGTCTTATCTAACTTAAATGATTAGTCTCTATAACTGCAAGCATGCGATTCTCAGTTTAAACATAAAATTAATTCTAAATCATTTCTTCTTTTTTCTAGTGCACGAGAGAAATTGAAGGAACTTTATTCCGTAAATTATCATTTCGTTGGTCGTTTCATTTGTATCCGTTTTACATAAATTGATGAATATGAGTCGAACCTAAAATTTAGTGATGGGTGTGGTAGATGGGAGAGAAGATTAAAAAAGTGATTTTGTGCACAAAGAAAGAGTGAATTTCTTCGCAGTTCGCATTATTAGAACAAGAAATCAATAGATAAACTGAAACTTTTTTTTGAAAAGTCAATAAATAATCTGAACCTTAAAACGAGTTTCTAATTTCAACTTCATTAGATAGAGTTTAGAAGAAAATAATTTCTTGGAGCAGCAAATGGCGCTTTCAAAAACTTATGTGATGAATATTTTTCTTACTCTTTCATATCTCATTGGTAATATTGAAAGGATGGTGAACTCTTTTAAGTGAGGACATTGTGGGTCAAATAACAAGGTATTCTTTGGCTCTTCTGGAATAAATAAATTGTCTATGCACAAAAATGGAGCCATGAGTTTCAAAATTGTCGCAGCTTTTAATCTTGTCATGCTTGATAAACAAAGTTGGAAGTTTATGACGGATCGAAATGCCCTTGCTTCTCGCCTTTTGAAAGCTATATGTTTTTCCCGAATTAGTTATCTTGATTCGAATACTGGACACACTCCAAGCTTTGCCTGGAGAAGCATCTGAAATGCTAAATGTGTTGTCCATGAAGAAAATCATGGATAAAAGGTGGTTTATTGAAGGTTCCGTGATACCCAAACCTGTTAATAGTGATCCAACTTTGAATGAATTGATAGTTGCAAATTATAATGCTACCAGATAGCAAGACTTGGAACACAAGTGAATATGATTAACCTGATTTTTAGTCAAGCTGTGGCCAGCCAAAATCTACACACAACTTTAGTTCCAACGGTGAGTTTGGAAGGCTGAAAACAATGGCATTTGTTCTGTCAAGAGTGCTTATCGCATGCATGGATGAATTAATCGACGCTTCATTTATGCACATGCCCAAAAAAATGAGATCTTATCTAGAAGGTACAGGTTCTCCTAGAACCAAAAATGTGGTTTGTTGGCATATTTGCCGTAACTGTCATTTTCTTTAATTACGCAGGCAGTCAACAGATTTGGCGAAGGTTAAGATTTCATGCAGTGGTTGATGCAACAGTTTTGCATAGCAATGTCGTGGCTTCTACTGTCAGTTTTGACAAATCTCAGCTGGACAAACATAAATATGTGTTCTGTAGCTTGTTGTGGAGCCCAGAGAAGCAACGTAATAACAAATTATGGAACCATGCAATCGATATAACATGTATCTAAAACAACATTTTGAAAGAAGCTATAAGCATCCTTTCGTTAAAAAAGTTTGATAAGTTTTGAATATAATTTGTATTTTGTCTAAAAGATGACAGAGCTTTCATAGAAAAAGTTACAACAGATTAAAGCACTAATGCACATTATCATGTCAACAGATAAAAATAGATGATGATATGCAACACAAGCAATTTGGGAGAGACTATGTGCAAAGTGCAAATCCGATTAAACTTGGCATTTGGCTGTTTTCCATTAACATTGTCTTTTTAATTTTAAGATTGAAAATGAAATGAATATTTCTATATTGTTCAGTCTTTACACTCAATTTCAAGTTTTTGCAAGCAGCTACGTTGCACTGTGTAAAGATAGTATTAAAAATAATTTTAGCTGTCTACTAACGGTTAAAAAAAACAAAAATAACCTGAGCCATATTATATGGTCAGGTTCAATCCAAAATTTCAGACACTTAAATATATAATCTTAATAACCCTGGGTACCATATAACCCAGCTACAAATATAAAAATAATACTACAGTTCACTTAAGAGGGCAATAAAATCCATCCTATTTCAATACCAACAAGTGCACAGCTATGACCGTTATGAAGCCCCTTGAACTGCAGCGGCGGGTTGCATAGCTATATCCTGATTTTGCCTAGCAGCATATCCATTACTTCCATATCCGTGGCCACCATATCCATGACCTCCATAACCATTAGAGTCATTCCTCCACTGCAATATCACAAAGAATTAAATTAGAGATGGATTTAAATGATGATATCAGATTACTTGATTGGTTTCTGCTTTACTTAAAAGTGTGAGAATTCATTTTAGGGACTTCATAATCAAAATCTAAGGTGAAAAGAAATTAAAAAGTGTATGTATATGCTAATTGAAAACTTTTAGTAGCAACTAGTTACATTTTATTTTTATTTTTAGGGAGCAACTAGTTACATGTTGAAGGTATATGAATGTGAAAATTTTATAAAATAATTTGGTTTGTAAGTAGAAGATGCAGGTCAAAATAGAAAATATACAACAAACTACCAGTAACAATGGATGGAATGCACTGTTGCCTGTATTGCTTACACTACTAAAAAAAGTTAGTTTCACAGATTTAGTACACAAACATCAAACAAGACCCGATTACAGAGAGAATGAGACTCATAATTTTCCCATTAGATGGCCAAAGTGAAAATATAACAACAGATTGAATTCAGAGAAAAATAATAAACTCACATGCTTATTTCCTGGACTGCGACCCCAAGAAAGACGCACTGTCTGCTTTCCAATCACTGTTCCATTCAATCCCTGAATTGCTTCCTCGGCATTCTTTCTGTAACATAAAGAGCAGAAGGCATTAAAACATAGCTAATCCACCCAGTCAAAAATAAGACGGTACTAAATAATATTGGCAGTTACGATTGCAATCAAAATCATAGCATCTTATGCAGTTGTTCACAGCAACTTTATTTATTATCATGTCCTTATCCTTACATGATTCTACAGGATGAAGAGTCGGCATAATCAAGGATTCCCAATCCATTTGAGGAATACTTGTGCCACTGTTTATTTTGCAAGAAACCACCCACTGTGCTGTGGGGGTTGCAATGACTTGCAAGTAAGTTACAATCTATGTCTACGTTAAGGGATACCACAAGTGTACCTGTCAGCAAGTTGAACAAAACCACATCCTTTACCGACTGGAATTTTCACAGAAATAACATCACCAAATTGCAAAAATGGTTGTCTGAGATCCTCATCACTGATGTCAGAGTCAAGTCCTCCAACAAATATCTGCAACAGATATCCGTTACTGAGATATCAAAAGAAGTTGATTAAAAGATATAGAAAAAGCTACCAAAGCAGACTCACAGTTGTGTTGTTAGAATCCCCTTCAGATTGGGAACCTTGGGCCGCGGCACCATTGGAGTGTCCACCGCCACCAGCCAACACTACAGCTAGTTTAAGAAAGGAAAAAGTCAGCTATTTATAATTCTGAAGCATGATACGTGATATTAATGCATTCCAGTGATAAAACTCTGGTGTTATAAACATAAACAAGAAAAAGCATAAAGCCGTAAAAAAATAATTCTTCTGCCTAGTTATGCATTCAAGTTTCTACATTACAAAAAAAAAAAAATCTATAAACATACATCACTTAACATTCAATAAATAGATTGAGGTTGAAAAAATACAAACTTGTCGTTTAGACATCAAACAGTATACATCATGAGATAGGCAAGAGAATAGAAACAAAGTGGTGCAAGGGAATAGTAACAAAAGTTGTGCAAAAGCATAGAAAAATCTGCAATAAGCAATTGTCAAAAATAAAAAGCGCAAGTCCATTGATGCATAAAGCCAAGAACAAATATGATATTTATCATACGAATTAACATATTTAAGTAACAAGCTCAAAGACTTGTATTGAAAAGTCAACTATGAATACTAAAGCACCCTTAAAAATAAAACAGGTTACTTACAATTTATTTATCATACATGTTTATATTTAAATAAACATGTATGGTAAAGCCAGAAACAGATATTCATGCATACATATTCTTCACAATTTATTTATCATACATGTTTACATTCATGCATAAAGCCAGAAACAAATATGATATTTACGAATTAACATATTTAAGATGCAACAAGCTCCAAGACTTGTATTGAAAAGTCAACTATGATCACTGAAATCATAAAGCACACTTACAAATAAAAGAGGTTACTTACAAATATTTAAATTTTAACCAACATAAAATAGATATGCACAGATGAAATTAAACAAATCATTAAAGAAAATACTAGTATCAATCCATCGAGGGAATTGAATTATTAGGACCTCCTTTCAGTTATAATGAAAATTTGAAGTATCTGCAGCAGAAAAGGTTGGTGCTGATTTAAGGGGTAATAATTAAATAACAAACCTTGCGAAGAATATTGTTGTGGATTGCCGTAAGTTTTTTTCGGTGTTGCAACACCTACTCGCATAGGCCTGCTAGAACAATAAACGCCATTCATTTCAGTCATTGCTCTTGTCCTTTCACTTTCATCACCAAACCTTACAAAACCATAGCCTTTTGAACGACCAGTATTAGAGTCAATGACAACTTTTGCTCCCTTAATAGATGAGAATTTGCTAGCAAACGTCTCTTGAAGCATAGCATCAGTAACATCTATGGCTAAGTCTCCCACAAATACAGAGAGATCAGATGTAGCCTCAGAAGAACGCCTCTCACCACCACCACCAGCAGCGCTGAATGTAGCCCAATTCAGACGAAACGCCTGATCGGTATTTGGCATCATAGTACCATTGAAGTTCTGCAAGACTTTCTCAGCCATTGCTCGCGTATAGAACTCGACAAATCCATACCCCTCCGATTGACCAGTTTGCTTATTACGTATGACCTTGGCCGATACAACCTGCACATAAGCCAACGAAAAAACATCAACAAACCAATCAGAAGACGGCAATAAAAAAAGATTGGTCATAAATGCGATAATCGGCAATGTCTAAGCGTCAATGTCGGCTATTGATATTTAACATGTGAATATCCTACAATACATTATTGGACAAAAAAGCAAATTCTGATTAGCCCCATTTTTCAAAGTGCAGTTAAGAGATCTAGGTTATACTAGCAAGTCTAGTTAAAAACATTGGTCAACAAGGTCACATTTTCGGCCATCAAAACTCTAGGGGACCACTTAGGGTACCAAAAGTATAATTATCTTATAGGGGCAATGCCAAGGATAGAAAAAGGAAACCATCTTAAATCACAAGAGTCAATTTTCACAACCCTAATTCATTGAAGAGTCCAATAATCACACACAATAAGATCAATGAACTTAAATTAAACTTGAAATCATAGCTTAAAAGTTAAAACAATTAATGAAGGTTCAACAAATCCTAGTGATTAATTTAATCAGCAAATTAAACAAGGAAGCTTGTACCCTAATAACTTCAAGCAATAAATCAAGATCCTTTATATAAAAAACAGAAATTAACAAGATATGCTATTAATTAAGCAAATGAAGCATATTAATATTAATATTAATATTAATATTGAAATTAAAACAAGAAATATAACAAATTCAATTACAATTAAAGAGAAAGAAATAAACCTCTCCAGTATGAGCAAAGCAATTGTGAAGAAAAGTCTCATCCATCCAATGATGAAGGTCACCAAGCCAGATCGTCCTGATCTCTTCAGGCGCCAGCTGCTTCTGCTGATACTGATGCTGATGGCCGCCATGATGACTATGCGCAGATGGAGGCGGCGACACTTGCTGTTGATGAGGCGGCTGCTGCTGATAATGATGAGGATGAACATAAGGCATATAATGCTGAGGATACATCATCATCTGCTGTTGCATCATAGCCATAGCAGTAGCTGGATACTGCATAGACATCCATTGTTGTTGATACTGATGTGGCTGCTGCTGAGCCCACTGCTGCTGCTGCTGCTGCTGGTTCTGGTTTTGGTTCTGATTCAGATCTCCACCGTTGGTTTGTGCAGCCATAGTGGGAGAATCAATGAAACTTCTTTCTCTGTTTTTTCTCTTAGTTCTCTTTGTATGAAGAAGTAATAGCAGTTTTTGTTCTATTTGCTATTTGCACCTCCCTATTTGGTATAAGAGAGTCTAAACAAGAGAGACACTAAAGAGAAAGAGACAGAGAAAGAAGGAAGAGAAGGAACCGAAATGAAGTAGGGTTGGGTTTTAAAGGGAACGACAACAATAACACTGTGTTACACACTTTTTTTTTTTTTTTTTTTTTTTGCAATGAAGAATTG
>Ga0315914_1000033_pt1 | contig 100915 bp, 64 predicted proteins | sample MpolenodulesMG_FD_203920 | JGI IMG/M metagenome (GOLD analysis project Ga0315914, IMG submission 203920) | Medicago polymorpha root nodule microbial communities from Los Angeles, California, United States - elongated nodules | ecosystem: Host-associated > Plants > Roots > Nodule | place: USA...
TATTCATTAAAAACAACAACTTTTTAACTTTCATAAAGTGGAACATTCCACTGTTTATCATTTCTGAATGCAACATTTCTATATTAATCTCCTTAACCACTGTCCTGGGACACTAGTTAACATTTCTCTTATGTTTTTATTTTTTCTCTCTATTGTTTTGGTTTTCGTGTCAATATCTACTTTTCTTTATAAATTTTCAGTTGTCCAAAACGTGTCACTCAGATAGTTGTTCAAATAACACATCTCAAAAAGAAAATGTATGTTCAATTGATTAAAATATATCTAAAATTACAATATTAACTACATCTTTGGCTAAAAAAGTTGTATAAAAGACTTAACAGCTTTTATATATACTAGCGAAAAGACGGGCACTCACATTGCATTATTATTTGAAAATTATGAATAATATTTTTTATGAAATTTTGATTTTTGATTAAAACTAAAAATATAAATTTGAATATCATATCTTTTGTCAAGGTAATGTTCGACATTTTATGATAATAATTTTGTTAGAAAATAATATGTTCATTAGAATAAAATAAGTGAAATTTTTTTGAGGGGATATAATAACTGATATATTTTGATAGTTTAAATTAAAAGATATTAATAAATTTATGTATAGATTTTTTTTTTTATGATGATAATAATAATAATAATAAATTGATTTCCAAAGTTATGAATTTCGGCATAAGAGTCAAAGAAATATTTTATTTGATATACAATGTTAGTTAAAAAGATGACATAATGTAGAGTCAAAGTTTAAAAATATTTTCTTTTTATATAAGATTTCACATATATTACTAGTTTTAGTGAGTATACACATAATTTATATTTTAATTACTACTAAGAAAGGGGTTTTGAATTTGTACATTTTAGAATTACCAGAGTCAAGGTAATGTTTGATATTTTATAATAATAATTTTGTTAGAAAATGATATATTGATTAAAATTACGTAGGAAGTAAAATCTTTTAAAAAAAACGTAGGATGTAAAAAAAAAAATATGTGTATAAATATTTTGTGACAGGATTTAGGAAAATACTTGGGTGTCACTGGCTTTTGGTTTTGGTGTTATTGGTGTCTTTAGTTTGTTTTAGATGAGAAATAATAACTCATGAATGATTAAAATAAATTATTTAGATGAGACTAGATGAGTGGTTAAGAGAATACTCATAAGTTGTCTTTCAAATGGTTGTATCATAAGTTGTTATACATATGATTAAAATAAATTATTTGCGTCAATGCCTACTTTTTTGTATAAATTTATGGCTATATCATAAGTTGTCATACAAATGGTTGCACAAATGAAAATCCTCGTAAAAAAAAGTACTATTGTTTAATGTGACAACAATGATTATTTTATAATTGTGTTTGTCGTGGTTTAGGCTTCATTCTTTGAAATCGCGACACTAAACTTTTGCACTGAGTTGAGTTGACATCTCATAGAATAAAAGTATTGAATAAAAGCATACATTCAAATAATAATATAGAGGAGTGTTGGAGACACTCTCTTTCTAACACTCGATGTCTTGTTGGTCACTTTAAAAATGACTCACATAAATTGGTAAGACACGTAAAAGGGTGAGTGTTATAGAGATTGTTCTTAACATTTCTCACTAATATACGTGTCTACATAGACATCCATTATAATACTAGATATTACTTTTTTTTAGAAAATTGGTATTATCCATCAGCGCAGTATTAAATATTACTTTGACTCTAATTAATTCTAAAAATATAAATCAAAATATATTTCTTTATTAGGGTTTAAAAGATAAACATTTTTGTATTTTTCAATTTTTATTAGTAATATTAAAAACTTTGACATAATAATTCTTATCACAATAATTAATATATTGTATCAAATATTAAGTCAACTCTAATTCTAAAATTCATAAATTCAAATTCCATTTTTTAACAATTATTAATTATAAATAAATATTTTGTTTTCGATATCAATATACATAAAATAGTAAGAAAAAAGATAAAATTAAAATTTATAAAGGTCAGAACAAAAGTTCAAACATTAGTATTGGAGTATCAACACGGTATTATATAAGTGATAGATGTTTTGATCTTTTAATCATTTGATTCAGGTGTTTGATCTATAATTCGTGCATAGAGAAAAACACATTTTAAGAGATGACAACTCTTTAAATGGACCTAACTTAAGAAAGAAAAAAAAACTCTATAAATGGATTTTAGTTACATTGAATGATTAGCATTCAAATATGCGTCTGAGAGATACCTTAGTTTACCTAACAAAAATGCGTAGACCATTAATGACTACATAAATTAAATTAATGCAGTATATAAGACTAAAATTCAACAAGTAATGGATTAATGCAATATGTAATATTTCTGTTCTGGACCGGTCAGAAGGCTAATCATGTGACGACACGTGGACAAAACCCTTCATACCAAAGGGTAGTGTCCCACGTGAGCACACCAACAACGATGTGTACCACCACACTAAATCACGCCCCACACTCTTTGCACCGTACATGTGCCCTCCAACAGCTCCCTGATGAGGCGCCGCATTTCATGGAAGTTGTTAGCGCCTCCTCCTCCTCCTATATAAGGGTGATTCTGCATCACCCTCAAGGTACAATTAATTTCCCACACACTTTTACACATTCAACCTAATTTCCTACACTGACTTGAGTGTTGGAGTGTTAACGTGCTTACAAGCACCCTTCGTACCACCGCGAAGACCGCATCGTCACGGTTGCATCCATATGTCGTTACCAGACATATCAGCTTCATATATTTCAAACACAAGCAATACTTTTTTCTGAAATGTTATTTTTTATAATATATTCTGCGTCAACATATTATTATATTGTGTATCTGTAATCTTAATATTATAAAAAAAACAAAAAAAATCACTTGTTATATACTAGTTATCCAAAAATTGATCCAAAGTATGTCACGTGTGCTTCAGTCATACCAAATCGATTATTTTTAAAATAGACATCCAAACTAAACCGATCCGCGCGTGCTTTTTGTTTTGGACTGAAAGACTTTTTGCCTTAAAACCGACTCAAACCACAGTATGAACACTCGTACTCTACCATTCATTACAAAATGAAATACCACATGATGAACACCTCGGCAGCAAGCAACCGTCCAAATGTGTGTGGAAGCTATAAGAAGGTGCCTACTGGTTCACTTGAAATAAAATAAACATAATGTTCATAGATAACTAATATCTCGCCCCAGAAGGAGACCGAACATGACCAAGAGTGGAAAAAGACACAAACAACCTCATTAACCAACACAACTAGGCAACAAATTGATTAAGAGATAAACATCCCTTCCATTATTTTCTTTATTTACTTTTCAAAAAGAACACTCACGAAGATTAAAGTCGTTTATCATGTGTATGTCTGACTAACATTTTAGGAAATAAAGATTTAGATTTGCATATGCATGGAATGGATTTCAAATTGTTCCCTCATAGGACAATAACCAAATCAAGCAGCAGATCATTGGTGATTTGATCAAGCATCAAACGACTCTTTTTTGATGTACTGACAATCAACAACGTCTCTTTCACACCTCTGTATAAAGGAGTGAAGACTTGAAGAATTGCAAGACTCTCACAACAATTTTACAAGTGCCAAAACTCTACTGAAATTGTTCCACATCAAAGTTCACTTAGAATTTCTTAACAACTTCCATATCTTAGAAATTTTAAAGTCTTAAAGAGTTTGTATCTGATTTGTATTGTGAACACCACTGATTGTATATCAAGTGTTCAACCTCAAATAATTTTCTTTGTAATTCTGTTTGAATAGAAGTCTCTTGCAGTTGTGCTTGAGCATATGAAGTCTCTTGATTGTGTTCTTGAGCATAGGAAATCTCTTGCAATTGTGCTTGAGTAGTTTGAAGTCTCTTGCTATTTTGAGCAGTGAGCATTTGTAAACAGATATTGATTTTAGTGAACTCTCCTTGGAAGTGCAAGGGGGACATGACCACTTCCGGTTTGTGGAAGGAACTTGTATAATTGTTTTGTGTCTTTCTTCTCTCTCTCTCTTGACATATCCGCTGCATTTAAACTCTGAACATCACTTCAGAAGCTGAACTCTATCAGGTTCTGAACAATGACTTCAGTTTTAGGAGAAAAGAAAAAGAAACCACAATTCACCCCCCCTTCTTGTGTTTTTTCACCTTCATACCCAAAAATCATGAAACCCAGATGTGTGAATCAAATTCATAAGAACATCCAAAATCTAAAAGATAGAAGAAAGAAGAACTGAAAATTCAAAAGAAGAAAGAAATAAGCAAGATCAAAAGGAAAAAAAATTGAGAACGATCTGGATCCAAATGAATTTCTTGCTGGATCGAAAACAACATTGTTAAAGATAAAAAAAAACAAAAAAAACAAAGCAACGTCGTTCAATATGAAGTTCCGAACAATTCAGATCCGACCATGTTTCTTGTTGGCGACATTAAGGGCATTATGAGTCATCGTCCGCATATTCCAGTCAAGAGATAAAAAATAAAATAAATTATACAATCAGCGCATCATGTATGCCAAATTACACGATCACATAAGGGTTGTAAAACAAATAATCTTCAAATTACAAGGAGAATATAAATTTTTTATTAATATATATTATCTAATATTAATTTTTATATAAAACTGAGATTTCTCTTCATCCACGAGATCAAATACTACGTTGACTCTGACTAATTCTAAAATGCATAAACAAAATATATTTCTTAGACAAAATTACACTATTAATCATTTAACTTAATTTTAAACAACACTTTAGTCCTTTAACTTTTTTCCCTTCCAAATTAGTCATATATGTTACAAAATGTTAGCATTGTTAACCTAATTACAATTTTCTGCTATGTGCATGCCAACATTATGTATGTGATTAATTACGTAGCTGTAACATCTTCTACTTGCAATCAAACCCCAGTTTATTTATTTTTCTTTACAAAAAACTTCAATTTTTTTAGTCTCCCTTTTATGGGTTTGGAAGAGATTTTAATCCATAAAAAATTAATAGGCATCAAAAGACTACATAAAAAATTAATAGGTGTATTAATACAAAAGATCACACGTTCCAGTCACTATTATAAACAAATAACAACTTTTTAAGTTCACTAAATAAATGATGTGTCTATTATATAATAATAACTAAATACATTATTTATTGAATAAACTTAAAAAATTAAAAAAATGAATTAACTGGTCATAAAATACATGTAAGCGACCTAACTGCCACACAGACATTTTTTTAACAAAACTTTTAAAAAAAGTCAACATTGCTATTGTTTTATAACATAAATGACAAATTTCGGGAAAGAAAGTTAAAGAACTAAATTGTTTTTTTTAGGGAAGAACAAAAGTGTTATAAATAACTACTACTATAATTTTATCTATTTCTTATTAATAATTAAAAGATGGATTTTTATATGTTAAATTTCATCAATAATATTTAGTTTTGACTAAAGTACTAGTAATGTTTTTAAACAAATAAAAATAATCAGACATTTACTTTAGTTAATGTTATCATTTTAATTGATATATTATATTAAATATTAAGTTGACTCTAATTTTAAAATTCAAAGTTCAAATTATATTTTTATTAGTAATTAGTATTTATAGATAAATTTTGTGTATCCAACACCTTTTCAACTTCACAATAATAACATTTTGTTGTACAATAAGTGATTACATTTACAAAGAGGTGTTACATTTACAAAGAGTCACAACAATTAACTAACTGATCACAAATGTACCTGATTAATGTTCATGAACTTATTGGCCAAAAAAATTGCAATTATAAATAAGGGTTCTTTCACCTCCATTCTTTATTACTTTCCATAACTATGTTTATCTCTAGGCTATCAATAAATATAGCTTTTCACTCTAAACACTATCATGAAAAATTACCAAAATACCACTGTGTTTTCCTCTTAGAACCATATCGTAGGTCGAAGGTGACGCAAAGGGATCCTCACGGTGATTCACGACAGTTTGTGGTGGTTGGATCTTATTTGTTGCGGTTGAGGAGAATCCTTCGTCAGAAGGGGAAGGTACTTACAAAGACACTTTAATGCCAAAGTTAGTGACGTTTAAATGAGCTTTGAGGTAATTTAATGTAATGAGAGAATGTACCAGATTTTTGTATGGCATGCCCTATTTATAGGCCCTCGATATGGATATGTCTATTTAACCCTTTCAATGTGAAAACAAGGCGATGGTTGGATGAGATGGATGGTTCAAAGAGGCTCTAAACATAAGATCAAGTGTGATACAACTTTTCATCGGTTCATGTGAGATTTAGCAGCATATACATGTCTTATTGGGCCTTGGCACAAAATAGTAGCCTCGCAAGTCGTTGGCTCGTGACTTATTACGATGACTTTTGAAGTGTTCGGATGTCTGGGTGACCTTTATGCCAGTCATCTTCGTCTGGCGGAAGTGAAGATATTGGTGTAGCTACCTTTGGTCCTCGGATTTTTCGAACATGGCTTCTTGATGCGACCTTTCATTTCACTAGAGATTTGGGTTTTGTGTGTGATTATTGCACTTTCTGGTTAAAGAAATATGTGTACGTTTTCCCACCAATGTGTGTGTGTTACACATAAGTGTGGAAATAAGTCAGGTCGACCCAAATGGGCCTACAACAGACCCATACTAGACCTGATTTTCTATTTTATTTTAAATAGAGAAGACTTAAGGTTTTTTAGAAGTCTATTCAGGTAAACATGTCAATCCATATGACAAGCTCATACCTAAAAAATAATACTATGACAAGCCACATGACATACTTAGACCTTAAAAATTTGGTTAGATCAAACTTAAACTTTGTAAAGTTAAGCTCGACCTAACCTATTTTCACCTATAATTTGCATAAATGTTTATAGTACACGCGAGATGCGGCATCTTCATTTGATTATCCTAATTAATGTTTTAAACACCTCATCATACATGAATGTTTACATTTAATTGATACATATCATTATATTTGAGCTTAACTTATGCAATTGGTACATTATTGATAAAAAAATAAATGATAGAGTATAATGACAATAAATGATTATTCAATTACTCGTTAATATATAAATGTAAGAGAAAAATGTCCAAATTGTATTTATTTAATCTACAAAATTTAAGGTGGTTTTTTTCCTTAAAGTTTTATAATGGAAAAAAAAGGTTTTGAAATGACAATGGTATCTAACAGAATTTGAAATATGATTTAATAAATGTCACACCGCTGTATATTGTTCAGTTCTATACATATTTTTTTAATTGATTGGTAGATTGTAAGTTTATATCATATAAATCATTTATATATAAATTTATACAAATCTAAAATCATTTGATATGTGCTTGGGTTTTGTTAAACATACTATTTTTTTTTGTAGTTCCTCTATTGTTTCTGGTGTGATTATGTAATTGTTTATAGAAACTTGAGTTCTATATTTGCACTCCTTGTGTTGGGTAGGATTTGTCGTTGGACTCTTTATATTCCATTTTTGTCGTTTCACAAAATAAATAAATAATAGTTTATGTGTTTTTATTGAACATTGTTGATCTTGATGAACCTCAAAGTATATCAAATGATTTTAGATTTGTATGCTATAAACTTACAATCTAAAGGTTAAATTAAAAAAAAAATTATCTAGCAAAATTATATTGAACGCTGTAACATTACGCTGGTGTAATTTAATGCCAATACACACCCCCTAAAAAATTTAGTGTATTAGAATGATACACCTTTTTGAATTGGATGTTAAAATAGTTTGAAGTTATGTGGAGTTAGTTATAGTTAAAATTCGTTAGATGTTAGTTAGGTGGTTATAATTAGTTAACCACTATAGTTTTTTTTGTTGTTGAAAAGAGTTAACCACTATAGTTAGGTGGTTATGGTTAGTTAACCACGTTAGTTAATGTCAAAGAAGACTATCTATCAAAATGTTTCTATGTGAACCTTTTTCTCATCCAAAGCCATATGACTCTTGTTTCCGATTCTCCGAACTCTAAATTTCTTAACATTGGACAAAAGGCAGATTTTCCGCTAGTCAATGAACTTAAGTCTCGACACAAGATCGGATGAAACTATCTAGTTTCCATACTGTCAAAAAATAATAATATGCAATGTGATATATGTTACAAGTTACAAGGATTTACAAATTGAACAGAAAAGTAACCAAGTTAACAATCAACTGCCAAACCATCACTAATTCTACGAGAGATGACGAATACAACAAAGGCATCCTTATCTTAGTTCTTTTTTATGTTCTTAACATTAAACGTGTATTTATATCAGCAGGTAGGGAAGGTCACATGAACCCAAAAATAATTTATGAAGAGATTGTTGTGTTTTGTTCCTTCGTTTTAGCCAACTTTGCTTGTACAAGTTTGTCCAGTATGGGAGGCTCCAATGGAATTGGATCAAGACACCGCTCTGCAGTAGCGACAATCACCTGTGCCCAGAGAATATAAAAAACAAATAAGCCATAGGAGATGCATAGAGAAGACAAGGAGAAGCTAGGGCCTAGGGATGAGGCTGCAACAAAAAAATCAGTAAAACTATAACATCAATTTGAAAAATTAAAACCACAGCAACACTGTTTCTCCCAACCTCATCAAGCAAGAAGTCAACTGCAGCTTCATCTTCAACTATTTCCCTTATAGGGGTCCTTAGGAACTGGATATCCAGTTGAATTTGTTGGAATCCACTTCGATTAAAAATTTGGAGACGGGCAAATTCCTGTACACTTTTCAGGCAGAATTTCACTATTGTAGTAACAACAGACTCCTGCAGTTTGTCAGCAAAAATGGTATGATGCCTTGCAACCAATTTTTTATATTTAAATCACGAATATGTTCGTATTCAAATCACCAATATGATGCCACTCAATACCTGTGTATATTCTATTTTTGTGAAAATTTCAACTTTTTGCTTAAACAGTTTTGCTAGATGTGTTTCCAGAAGCTGGCTCCTTGCCCTTTGAGTATTTGACCTACCCAACTTCTCCTCCCGCAAGGGGTTGCTCCTTGATGAAACACTGCTTCCGTTACTATCAGTCCTGCGGTGCTTACGTATACCTTGAGGCAAAATCTGCTTCACTTCATTATGTATAACTTCAAGCTGGAATAGAAAATAAGATATGTCAAAATTTTCCTCCAGTTCACAGCAATTAAATATCATACTATGATCTTCAAGTAAAGATATTCAAGACTTCATGTCCGTGCATTGATTTCAATTTCAAATATGTAACATTAGCAAGACTGATAATTAATGACAGAAAACAGAGTGGTTAATACGAAAACACAGATATACCAACCTCTTGAAGAAAAAAATCAACAAACATGTGCACTTCTCTCGGCTCCTTATGCTGTATAAATAGATAATAATCTTTAGACTGCTCTTTCAAAGATAATCACCAATCCATTTTTAAGAAGAGCATATAACAGGCTGACCTTAACCCAATTCGGTGTTGTAAACCTCTTCTTCAGGATAAGTGAAATCCTCTGGGTTCTCATATTTATGTACTGAAAAGAATCAAACAGTATATGTAAATGATGCTTAAACAGTTGAATGAGATTAAATATCATCCAAAACCAAAGCATTCAAGGAATAACACTACAAAACAAAAAACAGAGAAGTGAAGCTTGCTAGTTCCTTTGGAAATCAAGCTAGACGAGTACCTTAAATGAAGTTACACTTGTGAACATTTCAACTAAATTGTTCTTCCCTACCATCCTTTCACTACCCATTTAATAATGAATTAAACCTTTATTTCCATTTCTATTGATTATGAACTTCGATTACTGGCAAGCACATCTAGTACTATATACAGAGAGTTATCACATGAAATGCAATTCCATTGAAAGCATACCAGGTGCAGGAATTTTTCACCAGCTGACCGGAATTTTCTACAGATTTCTCCGGGAACAAATGCAGGTCTAGATTCATAGCCTCTAACACTACCACTACCACCAGAAAAGGAAGCAGCTATTTCCTGAAGATTACAAGGAAACTTATGAGGAATGCAGTGAGGATATGGAAGGAAAAATAACCACACAAATTTATCCACTTTCAGAAATCAAATCCAAGTCTACAAGTGGATCCTTGCCTCAGTGATTTTTGGGATGACAGTTTGTTCAATAAAAGCCGACAACTGTGCCAGCACTAGGACAAGGCCAGGAAAAGCTTTTTCATCGATAGCTCCTTCTGCCAAACCATGTACTTGAATAGCTGAGGAATTATTTCTTCCTGAAAATAGGAGGAACTGATCTTCAAGTTGCTTAAAAAAAGTTTGAAATCCTTCTTGAACCAAATCAACAAATAACTCTCTTTGTCTAACTAAGATCCCAGAGTCATCATCTAAAATTTTGCGGAAGCCCTGAAGGGAGAGAGATAAAATGTAAATGAAACACAATTAAACAGAAATAACAAAAAGTTTAAACAATAGCATTACATGCATGCACATGCATACATGATTACGCATAAATCAATTAGACTAGTCTGAGCATACAGAGTGCTTACCAGCAAGACGTTCATGCCTCCTTGCAGAACTGCTTTTGTACTGGAATCAAGAACAGCTTCTAGGGAGTACTGCTCTGCTCCATCCTTTTTCAGGACTTGTAAGAAAGAATCTATCAAACAGAAGCTAACTCAGCATTGTTATAATTTATAAATACTACTTTCCACCAGATTTTTCCAAGAGAAATCATGTGATTACGTGTTAAACATCAGTCGAGAACTAGTGACAACATAATCAAGAGCATTTTGTGATTTCGGTCATTTTCAAAAACAAGCAGTCAGCTTGGTGCAAATCAACAAACTCAGTTTTACAGTTTCAGCATTTTGTAATTCTCCTATGGTGTGGTGCAGTAAATATTTCAAACTTAAAGCTAAAAGCAAATATTTGCAGCTTTCTTAATCATAGAACAAACCTGAAATGTCTTGCAGAAGATGAGAAAATGCACTTCTAACATACAACTTGACAACAACATTTGCAGCCTACAAATATTCAGAGGATGAAAATCTATTTTCTAACGACAGGAGGAATTGAAAAACTACAGCTAAGGTCAGAATCAAATTTGAGCCAATGGCATCAATGAATAACCTCAAGAGAATGGTTAGAGAGAGCTGCTTCAGGTAAGACTTCATCTATCAGGAGTACATCATTCCAGACAACTCCTGTAAATATCATTCAAAGATATCATAGTCAAGGCCACAGAAGGAAATTTGATTTAACAACGAAATAATAGTTAGCAAGACCCTTTGATAAATTGTTGCCAAGATGTTTAAAAGGAAGTGTACTGATTAAAATTTTGAAACATTTCAAGAAACACATTCATTAATGGTTGAGTAATTATTTCAATGCATTAAATATTTAAAGAAAAATCCCAGTTTAGCATAAATGGTGCGTATATAACAGCAATAAAAGGGGATAATGATGATATTTTTTTACGGTCCTAATAAATCATCAAAGACACATATTAAACAAACACCACATTGCAATAAAGACATCCAGAAAGACAAGCAAAAACCAAATGAATGCATATAATCAGGAGAACAGGGTGGTGCATTCATGGAAAGTATAGGCCACTTTCAACACATTCGAACTTATAAAAAATTGATTTAGATTTCGTGATATTAAAACAAAAAAAATATTAAATAAAGTCTTAGGCTTTTTCTTAAAAAAAAAATCTACCAAAGTTAAATTGGACTAAAAGTAAGATTATTTTTCATATAAACAAAACTTGCATATCATATAACAGACATAGGATTCAAAGATCACTGTGCCACATCTAGTTAATGTGGAACTAAAATTAAACTAAAAAGCAAACAAGCATATGTCCAGAAATTAGGAAAGTAGCAAAGGTTTACTCCTTACGGAGAACACCGAGTAAATCTTCTGGGTGAATCCGTGTCTTCACGTACTCCTCCGCAGTTGCAAAATTCCTGGCAAACATTGAAAAAGTGAGCATTATATACTTTTTACCAGCAATAGATAAAATGGCTTCCTATGGTAGATAAAAATACTAACTTGGTAACCAAATCTTGAGCAAATTTGACCAACTGCTTTTCTGAATCCGGAAATATCACTAGAAGAGCACGGACTGCCTCCATAAATTCATGAGTTGCTGCCTATAATAGGAAATGGAAGAGAAACAATTTTGATGTATCAGTCTCGTAATATTAGATATCAAATAAAAATTTGTACTAGTGAAAGTGAATTAAGCTACGTGTAAAAAGAAAGGAATTTTTGAATAGAATCAGAATTCAGAATAGTCATCCTATAATTATAAATATTCCTATATCATCCATTTTGTTGTAGATAATTAGACACAATCACATAACTACCATACTCAGTGACACTATCTTTTAAATTTCCTGTTATTAGCCAAGTCAGCAATTTTCAAGTTCATCATATGAACCTCAACAGTTTAAGAACCACAAATCATCTTCTCATAGAGTGGAATGATCTATCTTCTATAAGGACGACCTCCCCTAAGATAGGCATCCAGAATTGTTCAGATCAGAGCCCTATATTACTTCACAGAATCATCACCATCTTGATTGAAATGATGTATGAAGATACGTATTTTAAATGCTGTTTGCTGTCAACATCTTAAAGGGGCAAGGGGGGAGGACATTAAACAAGACATACTGCTGTGCTACTAGTTACCTTGTGAGAAGATGCTGAAGGAGAAAGGTCTCCTGAACCATTGTTTATTTCCTCGGGGCTCAGCTGAATGTCTGTAATGGATTGTTCTAATTTCTCAAGTAATTTTGTCTTCAAATTGTTCACCTGCCAACAAATAGAAAAATTCCTCTCAGGAAAAAAGAAAATAAAAACAGAAAACTTACTATCATATAAACTAAACCAATAACACCAAAAGAAACAATGTTCATTCTCTCTATTAAAAGGAGGGCACACGAAGGACCCAAAACTAACCATACAGAGCAATAAAAAGAAATATTTCACATCATAAGGCTGGCTCTTTAAAATTAAACATTCAGAAAATATTTACTAGCTAGTACAAAATGAAATTCCATAAATAAATAAATAAAAAACAGTACAAACCGGAAAATCCAACTGCTTTAGGAGCACAGCAGCCTCTGCTCTCACTTGTATCGATTCAGAATCTGAGAATAGTTTCCCCTAGTTAGAGAGAAGAAAAAAGTCAGATCACAATACCAATGGTAATAAACTAACTATTTGATTTTAGCATAACATTGATTTTAAGTTGACTGTCATCCTATAAAGCGATGACACCTCTCCAAACTGCTGTGTTGGGTGACATCCCAAACACCCCTTGAACATGCATTGAACAAGTGTCATACACCCCTTAATAATGCCCAATTAAAAAACTAATTTTTTTTTCCAGCTCAGACATAGCTTGCAGACAGACCAAGGGATTGAGCCGACACATACTCTCGGTAGGACACTTCTATCATTAAAGAAATACGGATTTTTTAAAAAAGTCCACTTATATTATATGTAAAAATATTAACAAATTGAGATCAATTAAAACAAATGAAACACAACCTTTATTCATTGAAATGTAAAGTCATAAAATGATCCCTAGTAGTTTTAAGAGACACGGTTCATCTTATTTTGGGATTATTTCTATAAGGGTTACATTATTAAATGAACCTTCTTAGTCTTAGTATTCTTTTTGTATGGGTCATATATATATATAGGGAGCGTATCTAGTGAGAAAGCCTATTCTTATGTGAGACTGAGAGGGTCAATTATCAGCCCTTGGAATAAAATTCATGGTTGAGATTAAATCATCTTACTAAGTGAGTTAAGTGAGTCACATGAAACTCTATCTCCCCTGTTTTCCTCTTACGCACCGTTTTCTCCCTTCACCCTTTGTGAACTGCGGCTCCTTATCTTCTACAATCATGGTTGTCGATGCTACTTCTACTCTTCCTTGAGCATTAAAATCTCAAATCAAAGACCAACAGATTGCTGTAAAAAACATTATGTTTGTGTGTTGGATTGAAATTGATTTTCGTTTGTTTCCCCCCTTCTCCCAATGTGTTGGATTGAATTGAATTACATGAATTGGGATTTTTTTTACATGTTTTGCAGGTATCGATTACAACAGGTAAGTAAATTAGTCAAAAAGAATTTAAAAAAAAATCAATCTTTCCTCATACCTGTAACGTCAATGCAAAGTTGCAATCAAAAGACAAAATATTCACTTATGTGCCACTCAAAAAAAAAAAAAAAATCCCGTATGTAGATGAACATGTAATTGTCAACTATTTCTACTAAAATTATAGATATTATGAAAGACGGTGGCATGGTAGCAGCTGGTGCTTGGTGATTTCCATGGTGATAGTTACTGGTGGAAAGATGAAAAGGCATGAGTGACTGTGGACTTGAACAGTTGTGAGAGGTTGTGTGCAAATAAGTCACATGATTATGTTAATTGAGTGTTTTAATCTCAACCATTAATTTTAATCCAAGGGCTGATAATTGGACCCTCTCACTCTCACGTAACTAGATATGCTCTCTCTCTCTCTCTCTCTCTCTCTATATATATATATATATATATATATATATATTTTTTTTTATTTTTTTTTATTTTTTATTTTTTTCTTTTTCTTTCTGTGTGTATGTCATAGTGCCTTATAATTTAGGCTAGTGTTTTGCAATGTCCACATCAGAGTCAATGAGCTTCGTAATTGTTTATAAGTTTTGCGCATGTTGGGAAAACTGGTTTATAAGGTTTTATAAGTTTTACTATGAATTTGATAGCTAAATAAGATAGCATATGGCTATCCGCCAAGGATCTCATACCATGTCATGAGCTGATATGGCTATTCCACATGCAAAAGAGATAGGATAGAGCAAAATAATAATTTGGAAGCTAAATAATCCATATTTCCCCTGGCTTGAAATGTGACTGATAAACCCATTTCTAAAGAGCACAATAAGATGATAGAAGTATACCTGCAAGTTTTTTATTACATTAGCTATTGCTTCTTCAGATGCTTGCTTACAATCCTTGAATGATGAATCTCCATATGCCTGATAGAGAGGGGATATAACCAAGATATTTCATCTGAGACCTAGATTGATATGTTGCGTGTAAAAGTGATAATCAAAGGATTGAATTAGAAACCATATAAGGAAAAAGAAACCTTAAAAATCGGCATTGCTCCGGTGTAAAACCTGACTGCATCTGCATACGCCTCTGACTTGATGCACTTGCCAAGTCTATCAGGAAGATCATATATAAACTACTCTTCGACAAGGGTGAAAAGTGTGTCAGTAATATCATATCATAGAAACACAACTTGCATTATAAAGATATAGAAAGATTATTCAACACAGAGGCCACATTAAAAGAATAAGTTTTTCATTGTTAGGTCCATTCAGCAAAAACCCAACTTGCATCGCATTTGATATGTGGAAACACGAACATACAATGAACAATGACATGGACAATTGCTTTGATACCTGAACTTTGCGAAGAAGATTACAAGTCCTGTGCAGTTTCTCAATATGCTCCCTTTTGTCAAATAGAGAAGTGTTCACATTGTCACTCCTCGACTGAACAGACATTATCTACATTGCAAGAAAAATGTAAATCCTATCAAATTCAACCCTTATCTTCCTTTTTTCATTTTACTTCTTTTCAATAAAAAAGTGCGTGTGCATAAACACACACACACACAAAGTCAAAATGAAATTGAATTCGATAAATCCAATTCTACGGTTACCTTGTCAAGAAGCTGTTCCATATTAGTCTCCATCCCTGAAATGTTACTTTTCATCCTGTTCAACAAAACCCAAATACAACTGTTCTTTCACAAAACACACTCTAAATAAAAGCAAGAGAAAAAATAGCTATGAAGCACCGACACAGACACCAAACACAACACGAACACGGCAATAATTATTTGAAATGTAATCACATGTGTCAGTGTTAGACACACACCGGACACACCTTCGATAAGAAACGTAGGTGTCTACATACCTCTTTATAGTATCCGTAGCGCTGATGAACTTATTGTAATTCTCATAAACAAGCATTTGCAAGTCAGTATCAAGATTCTTAATTTCAGCTGCCATTTCAACATGTCGTTGAAGTAAACCTTCCAAATTCGATTTATAAACCTTCATAATAATCAATTAATTAATCAATCAATTTAACAAAAAATCAATGAAATGCAATGAAACTAGTGTTACCAGAATGTTCATGTATTGATCGGGATCGAATTCGGAGGAGTTAATGTCATCGAGAGAAGCGTATTTAGGGGAAGTGATCGCGGAGTTGGAGGAATTGGAAGGGTCTGGAGAGTAGAAACTGGAAAGCAGATCGCGCATTCTCTTTGCTTTATCGTCCAACTGTACTTCATCTGATGTACCCATTTTGAACTCTGTTGTTTTGTGTTAAGCGAATTTGATTTGATTTCTCTTGCTATGATCTGTGAAATGATGAATTTGAAGCTAAACTGGTTTTTGAGATTTGGGGAAGACGATGCTTTTTTTTTATTTTTTATTTTTTATGTGAAAATGGACTCGTATTTTAAGTTTGGCCAGTTTTTCCAGTTAGGAATTAATTTCTTTTTCCACCCTAAGCACGTCTCGCGCCCCACTAATTTGATTAAAATATTATTATTCATTTGTTTTAGATTATATAATTTAAGAGAAATGATATTCGTATAATGTACGGCTTTTTTTTCTCATACTCACATTATATTTTTATTCTCTTTCTATTGTTTTTAACCAATGAGAAGAAAAAATAATAATATTGTCCCAAAAATTGTCTCAAAAGGTTGTACAAATATCATTACTTTTGATTTAAATCCTCTAAAAAGTAGAAAATAATAGTTCGAATTGTATATTGAAAGGTGCCAACCCCCAATTGACCAATTTTAAAGACCAGTTGCAATTATATAATTCAAATTCGTAAAATACATGTTTGGAGTATATGATCCAAATTGTATATCACAAAAATACAGTATGTATTTATTAGTTTACGCTTTTTTTGTTTTTTACAAATCGAGATTGCTTCAAACATGTATCAAAATAAATTAAACAAAAGTTTAATGGAAGCATGTGAAACATTATAGATTAAACATAAATTAAAAAAAGTAGCACCAATGTCTAAAGGCTACAACACAAAATCCAAACATAAATTAAAAACATAAATTATCAAAATGTTACAAGACATAAACAACACTACTCGATTGTATGTCCAATCCTACCACCCCTACCTCTGACGACAAATCAAGCCTCCACAAACCTTATCCATGTATGCTCCAAACTTTGCCAGGCTGGACTTCCATGCTTCACTTGGCTATAGTCAATTACCCCACCCCACCCCACCCCCATGTACTCTCGGATGCGACCTAATTGTGTGTCATATCCAACCGTTGCAGGTCCCTCTGATCAGTAGCAGTCTCATCAAGTGACTCATGCTTAGGTGGTTTTAGAGTCTTTACCTCCCATGGAGGTACGACGTATAGATGTGAAATTTAAAAATACAAACTCATGTATCAATAAACTCATCCAATCACGACAACCTGACCCAAGTCCTGGACCAACAACATGCGATCAAGACACTATATGTAGTGTTGAGACACTTCCTGTAGGGTTGCAAGGAAGACATACTCACGTGGATGTCTAGGAATGGTCTGCACGTATTCATACTGGTGCAACACACACTCTAGAAGATAACATATCATGCAAGATCCATATATGAGACATCCTGAGTAGACGCGTTGGAATAAGCATGTCTGATTGGGCGCCTAGTATGAGTGTGAGCAACCGTCAATATCTATGATGTGATCTAGGCGCACCCTGTAAGGATTTGTGACAACTATACCATTCCTTAGAGCAAACAACATAGCATGTGAGATCCTCATGTAAGCATCTCAATAATCCCTGCCCTAATTCCCTCAAAGTGTTGTGATATCAAGGTCTGCATCATCATATACCAATCGATAAAGAACAATTAAAAAAACATGTTTAAAAGCTAACAAAACAACAAATTATTTGTGATACATGAAACAGGGTCGTGTATCAAACCAACAGTGTGGTCTCAAAACGGCATACAAGTGACATTTTAAGAGATGCCAAATCTCCTGCCCATTAAGAACAAATATAATCAATTTAAGGTGAACATTGTAGTACCTAACACTTGGTTGGGCATGAGTAATGATGAGTCTTTTACCATATATAATATTCTAAATTACACCAGATGTCTTTTAAATTATTTAACTATAATATGCCGATTTTTAAGTTTTTTTATACCACTTACATCCTTTAAGTTATTTAATTGTAACTAGTTAGTTTTTTTTTTTTTTTTTGTATTAGTTAAGTCATCCAAGTGAGTATTTAATTGTAACTTTTAAACGTTAAATAACTTACATTTTAAGATTTGAAACTCTCTAAATTGTTATAGTTAAATAACTTTTTTTTTTACCAATCCCACCCACAATTTCAAATTGATTTCGGCAACCCCAACTTCACTATCGTTCAAAACTGATTCCTGTGATTCAAGAGTTCGTTCACTTCGTGAGTTTGTTAGCTTTCTTGATTTTCTAACTCTCACTCTGTTAATCACACTTGAATGTTAAAATTGCGAACATTGATACATGAAATTGTGTGATGAGATTAACATTCCCTTGTTATTTGCACTTACAATGTGTTTGTTAAAATGCCTCAATAAGGAGGTTATCTTTTCAATGATGGAAAATCTATCTAATAGTTTAGCATGCTCAAATTAACAGATCAACAATCCAAATCAATGGCTACGTCGGAGTTAGGCCAACAGACGGTGGAGTTATCCACCCTCGTTACTCGTGCTGCTCAGGATTCATACAATTCACTTAAAGACCTTGTTCATAAATGTAGTAGCTCCCCTCAATTATCCAACACCGATAAAAAAGATTAGCATGCTCAAATTTCTCACTAAGACTCAGCAACGTATGATACGTCTCAATGTCCTATCCAAATGGTGTCAACAGCTTCCTTTGATACAACATTGTCAGCAATTGTCTTCCACGATTTCCAGTCACGGTATGTGTTTTACTCAGGTTGCAGATTCATTGTTTTTCATGCACGAGGGTCTTCAGCAAGCTCGTGCTCCGGTATATGATGTTCCGTTCGCCATTAAAATTCTTCTCACGGGGAGTTACAAGTGTTTGCCAGAAGAATGGACTTTCTTAGAATGATGCATGGGAGTGTTTTTCACTATTGATGCCGTCATTTACATCATAGAGATTCGCTATACACGATAGTTATTTGTTTGTGATAGCAGAATTATGGGGAAATACACATAATATGTTCGAGGAGAGGAACATAACTATCCAACTTCTATGAACAAAAATCCCAGTAAGGAGTAATTTTTTCATGCTTCTCTTAAAGTCTTGGATTATTTTCAACTCATTCCATTGTCCGCCTCATTCAGCAAAAGTCCAAGTTGCATCACATTTGAAAGTGGAAACATAAAAATATACAGTGAACAATGAAGTGACCAATTGCTTTAATGCCTGAACTTTGCGAAGAAGATTGCAAGTTCTATGAAGTTTCTCAATATGCTCTCTTTTGTCAAATAGAGAAGTGTATTATCCACATTGGGGAAAAAATGTGAATTCCTGTAATATTCAAACCTCCTTATCTTCCTCTTTTCATTTTGCTTCTTTTAAATAAAAGCACAAAGAAACAAAAACAAAACAAAGTAAATTAAACTCCATAAAACTAATGTTACAGTTACCTTGTCAAGAAGCCGTTCCATATTAGTCTCCATCCCTAAAATGTTGATTTTCATCCTATATTTGACGAAATCAAAATATAATGATTATTTCATACAATGCATACTCTAAACAAAGCCAAATATAAAAATTGAGTAATACACCAAATTAGTCTCTGCTCTCAAACAGGTCTATAGGTTATGAATATTTCAAATAGGTCTATGATGTATTAAACATTTAAGTTGGTCCATATTTTTAACCACTTATTATCAACGAGGTCCCTATATTTCAATAATTTCCCATCAATTTGATCCTTATATTTAACCATTTAGGTCAACTTAGTCTTTAACATACTCATAAAAACTGATACAAGTAAAATTTGACAGAGTCGGAGATTTGTTTAAAATATTTATCTCATGGATGGATAAGAATTAAGAACAAAAGAAAAGTTTCCTCTCAAAAGAAACAAAAGAAAATTAGTTCATGCTAACATGTGCAAAAATGCATTTAAAAAATCGATGAATGAAAAATTTATCTTAAAACAAGTTAAACACGTGTTGAATCTTGACAAAACTAAACGTGTTGAATAATAAACACATCATTTACTATATAAAATGATTTTTCTAATTTAGTTTAATGGTCTTGTTAACAAGTGTCCTACGACACTCGTTAACATTTCTCTTAGTTTAATTTGTCTGTGCAAGAAGTAATGCACACTATTTAGAAAATTCATACACAAGATTTTATGTTTGAATCCTAATAAAAGTGTACAACTTTACAATATCAATATTGATAATTGAGCTAACCTTTTTTGTAAATTGGTTTCTTCACATCAATTGGGTATAAACAATTGAGGTAACTTTATTGCCTCTTTTTTAATTTTTTAACTGGTACTTTTGTAGATTTTTTTTTTATAAAAAATATAGTAAAATATGTTTTTGGACCTTAATTTTTTTAAAATTTCTATTTTATTTCTTATAATTTTGTTTTTTTTTTATTTTTGTCCTCGAAATATATTAGGTCACCACTTTTCATATATTCTTTTAAGCTAATTTATGTGTATCATTCATATTTTTAAATGAATTTTCGCAAGAATGTTTAGAATAGTATACAAATTTTTCTAAATTTTTTTAAAAAAATAACAAAAAAGTGAAGCGTCAAAAAACATAAAAATTACATTAAATTCTAAAACTTAAAAAAAAAAGAGTATAATATACTAAACTTAGCTGAAAAAAAAAAATCAAAGAAAGTAAAAGCTCAATTTAAATAAAAAAAAAAATATACTTCTTTCAAACACTCCCACATGGAGGAAAAAAAAAAGAAAAAAAAAAGAAAAGGAAAAAGCTGTCTTTCATTAGTCGTCACTCTGCCGCCAGCTGTGACGCGTTATGAATGACAAATCCAGCCTTCGAAAATTGATTTTCAACTTTCAAAAAGCCTTTTTTATTTTTGAATTAAAATATTAACCAATCAATAACGTGGTTATAGATTTATGAAGATAAGCATGTTTGTTGTAAAAAAGTTTAGAATATTATAATATGATAAAATATTCCTAATCCAGTTACATCGTTGCACGTTTTCCATATCCACCCCCAATCTTTTTTCTCTATAAAACCTACCTCTCTTATCCCTTCAAAACCTTCTTCGCATAAACTTTTCACCAACCCTAATCCTCTAATCCTAATCCTAATCCTAATCCTTTTTCCCTCAAAACTCTGCTTCTGTTTTTATCGATCTAAGGTTTTTCGTCTTGATTGCAAAAATCTTCAATGTTTACGGAATTTCTATGACGTTGGCAAACCTTCTCCGTCGTATCCGTCTCCGTCATTCTTTCTCTGTCGCCTTTCTTTACTGGTTCTACGTTTTCTCATGAATTTTCTCTCATCTCTGTAATCTCGTTAATCTCTCTAATCTCTTTCCATTTTTTCTCAACTTTTTTAACAAAAACAAACTAGATCTGCATAACCACAATCCTATTTTCACCAATTTTGACAAATTTACCAATTCAAATCCGAAATCCGGAAATCAATGGCTTCGATTCAACGTCCTGTAAGTTCAGGCTCAGGCTCAGGAGGATCAGACGGTATGGATCTACAAATCGACGAGCGAAAACGCAAAAGAATGCTGTCAAACCGTGAATCTGCGAGACGATCCAGATTGAGGAAGCAGCAACAGGTTGAAGATCTAACCGGAGAAGCCGGTAGATTGCGAAACGAGAACGACCGTCTCGCGCGGAGTATTAAGGCGACGGAGGAAGCGTTTGTGAAGATGGAAGCTGCTAATGATGTTATCAGAGCGCAGACCAAAGAATTGGAGGCTCAGTTTCGGTTTTTGAATTCTGTTATTGATGCTGAAGAGACTAATAGTTTCTCTGTTGATGAAGTGCCTTTGATTGATGATCCTCTTCTCAAACCTTGGTTCATACCTTATCCAAATTATTCTATGGCATCACATGAAATGATGCTGCGTTGATTTCAGATCTTGTTGTTAATTAACTAGTTTAATTATGTTTTTGTTTTCTTTGATATGTTTGTGTTTTATTAAGTAGTTTAAGTATTTTATGTCATTGAATAAACAAGAGACTTGTTCTTGTGTTGGTTTAGTCTAGTGAAGATTGTTATGTAATGTAATGCACTTTTTTATTTATATAAAAAAGTTATTATTAGTGTGAATGCGGCTTGTATGTCATTGAACAAATTATCTAATTCGGATTGTGGTTGTTCCAAGTTTGTTGTATAATGAGTTTGATCATCAAAATTTGGACAACCAATTTATGTGACAATTTATAAAACCACATTTGTAACAACTAATGAGATTTTTTGTAATAATTTTTTACTTTCTTCCTCTTAACCAAATTAACATTATTAATAGTAGTAAAGAACATAGTTTAGGTGAGTGTTTGAACATGTGGTGGTAGGTCTTAGAAACGCTGCAAAATTTTGCGCTAAAGCGGTGAGAAAACGCGTATCTAAACATATGCAGATATATTCTTCAATTGAGTACTAAAATGAATAATTATTCTAAACTTGAATTATTCTAAAAGTTTGATTTTGTAGCTTTTTAAAAATCACGGTGAAAGCATGGTTGACGTGGTTTGTAACCTAACGCCCAACAAATCCGACATTAAAATGATTCTTGTGAGATTTTGATCTTTCTGAATATTGAAGATATGCGTAATTGCAGGATATAAGCAAATGCTTTTTTGGTAAATTTATACGCCATTTTTGTATTGTTATGTTACAATGGACTCCGTCAATCATGATTTATTGCGTACAAGGTTTTTTTTGTTGTTGAAGGCATTTATTGTGGTGGAACAGGAATATACGAAGGAATATTTGGATCCCGCGTGATTTTAATGATTTTTTTGGATACTAGTCTCTATCAAAAGTTTAGTTTAATGAGTTTTAGTAGAAATGATTTTAATGACCGACGAGGTTGGAATTAAACTAGAGATTTTAGATTTAGGGATTTAACTCATTGTTTTTGTACTTGAATTCGGTTGAGTTACTTTTAATGAGTCTAGTTTAATGATTTTAATGAATTTAGTTTTACTTCTTTCTCTCTTGATGTCAATGAGTTTTTGCTTATATACTAATCTTTTTCCTCTAAATTATTATTTATCTCTTGTTTCTAGATTGCTATGGATCTAGGTTCCCTGCCGTAAAGTTTTCACGTTGTAACAGTTCCTTACTGTTGATTTGAGATTCGACGGTTCAGATATCAAACTCAGTTTATACCTTAAAACAATATCATACGTTGATTTTGATTAGACAGCTGAAAATGGTAACTGTGTCACGCAATTACAATAGGTAATTTAAAAAAATATTGCATAAAAGAAATTTCTACAGGTTTTTTAATTGCTATTTGCCTATTTCACAAATTCTAAGAAGATAAAACTTATAATTTCAATAAGGCGATTGAGACAACATTTTTAACAAGATACAATTTTAATCCACGTATGCATGAAGAATTGCAAAAATAACATATTTATATTTAACAGAGACGTAATTGCTTATTAAATACTCTCTCTAGGACTCTAATATTAAATACAAGTAAAAATGTGGATATATTTTGTCTAAATTTAAAATAAATACATGTACTATTTTGTTTATATTTAGGACACAACATATTTAACTAACCTGTGTATCTAACCACCCCATAAAACCATTTGAATATAGTTGTACTTGCAAGTTAATTTTGCAAACAAACGGATAGCCATATCTAGAAATTTTATATAGATTAAAACAGTTATATTATAAACAAAAGTAATAGGGTGAAGCTAGAATAATGACTAGTTTTTTTTACTTGTAAAGATGGTATATATGGATTATTCAATCATGCTTAAATGAAAATTAATTAATACACAGCAGAAACGATAACAAAAGGGAGACTTGATCTGATAGTATCATCAGTCTTCATAGGTACGACATTCAACTGTCTCCGGATTGTCCTTGCAGTATTCCTCAAGAGGGTCCGACGTTTTTTTCTTATCCCTTGCATGGCTTGCCGCCGCACTCAGTTCCTCCACCTCGTCCCACGCCGCCACACATTCACCGCTAGTGGCGTCTCCTGCACACGCCTCTTCTGCACTCTTTATGCTCTCTTCCACCTTCCCGGTTATGTCTGGTGATGCTTGCACTGGTCGAATGCTTACCATCCTACCGGAACTGACTGCACCGGTCCATCTTTGGTTGAGCATGAACACCGGTCCAGACCTGATGGCCTGAGACTTTTGAAGAGACTCTGGTCCCTTGAAAATTACTCTAGGGCTTGAAAGACTCACACCAGCCATTGTTGCTGCCATAACTGCAGCTATTGGTTTTTTCTTTTTTGTTGTTGTGATAAAGATGAGGTTTAATTTAATGGGGTTAGGGAATGTAATGGCGGGATATATAACCAATGTTAGTGAATATTTCTGGACGCATACTTCTTATCTTTTCACAACCTCTTGTTATCTTCCACGTTGGACCCATCTTAAGATATTATTTTTATTACTTTCTAATTATTTCAAGAGAAATTTCAATTTTGTTGGAAACCTTTCTAGCTCATTTGAATTTAGTCATGCAAATGTTCTTGTATATATTGTATTATTACTTAATAGTCATAATAAAATCTTGATATTTTGGTAGTCTTGAAGAAAAATGTTTGTTTGGAAGTGAAAATATCAGCCGTCTATCAATACCGTCTCTTATTTTAGCCAACCAGATGTTCTGATATTTGCCATAGAATAATACAATACAAACAAAATATATCATCTCAAATTGTTGCGTAATCTATTCGTTAACCTCAACGTGTAAACATTGGGCAACAAGGCAAAAGTTATTGGCCTGAGACATGTACCAATGTTAAGCATGCCGCAGGAGTTTACCACTCACGGCTTGAGAATTAATCCACATAACTCACTTGAATTGCAGAACCGAAAAGGGTCATCAAATAACCAAACGAGAGTTCTTATCTACTCACTGGTTCTTCTAGGACAGACAATCCTTTCATAAACTTTCTACACATTCAAATTAAGAACCACGTAATGAAAGCCTCAACTCAATCTCCTGTAACCTTGTTAAATTTATACGCAAATGTAGAGAACAAAGTCATGTCCCAAAGTTGGCAACAATTTTTGTAAAAAACTTAAACTAATGGGAAACAATTTTTGTACTTCATTGTATTCCTAACAAGAAAATACTGCTCATAATAATATGTAGGTTACAAATTTGTTGATAAATAAGCAAATTTGTTGATAAATATTCCATTCACGAAACAGTAAATCAAACTTAAGTGAGAGGTCACAAGAAATATGAGTGAAGGAGTGCTCTAGGCTATGTCGGGGAGCTTGGCAGGAAAACGAGGAAAGTGTGTTGAAAAAAAGGAATGATCGAGTAGAAGAAATAGAGGACTTTGAAAGAGGAAGACTTAGGGGGTTCATTTTTCTTCGGACTACAAAACCTTCATGATTTGGGGAAACTCAATTATATTAAAAGAAGATTTTGGAAGGTTTATATTAATTATTCAAATTCAACCTATGTTGTTATCATATAATTAAAATTAAAAAAATAAAATTAATCATAAGCAGTAATTTATCACTTTCTAAAAAAAAAAATACTATTTCAAAAAATGTGAAAGATTTCTTAATTTTTTTCTTATATTTCCGACCCCTCAAAGTCTGCACCTCCCCTCCAAACTCCCAAACAACGCCTTGGAGAATTTTTGAAGATAGAAAGAAACATTCGAAGACTTTAGGAGTTGAGACTTGAATGAGGGAGTAGGAAGGGTGGTTAAACTCCCACCTTGTTTCAATGTCAGGGTAGGGTGGTTGGACTCAAGAAAAATGGAAACAGTAAGAATAAATTCTTGGTCACTGATTCAAGGAAAATCTAATACTATGTCATAGCCCAACTCTCTTAAAATCCTAACCGTTTGTTGAAGGGGTAGGAATAGCTTTATCATATCTCTAATACTCCTCAACACCAAAACAAGCATTGAAATATTGTCCCAGAAGTAGCTGGACAAATATCGTAACAATTTGGGTAATAACCTTCTTCTGCTATTTATTTTCCATCCCTATCAGCCGATTGCTTTTTATTTTTGTACAAACACTGCTTAGCATGACCCAAAATTAAGGAGGATACACCACATTTGGGAAGGATTCATTTACAACCTAAGGACCGACTAATCCTGGCGAGACATCCCACCATCCCGGCCGAACATATGCATGTTCAAATATTTCAGGCAGTGTTCATCAGTATTTTTCCATCCTAGTATCCCACCACCCCAGGTGAACATATGCATGTTCAAATGTTCCAGGCAGTGTTCAGCAATATTTTTCCCTCCAAGCACTAACCTCTAAACTTGTAAAGTTGTATAATTTGAAATTTATGAATTAGATGTAAAGGTTACCAAAGATTATATGTCAGCAACAGTCTATGAATACTTGTCATGTGATGATATAACATGCTGACCCAATACACATTAATTCTAATACTGCAACAAGCCCATCCTAATAATACACACTCATCCTAACAGTCTTAATAGTTAATACTAATTAATATATATATTCCCCTTATTCAGACACACAAAGACGACTCATGTGATTGCAAAAAACAAGCTACCAATATCAATACTGCTGAAATAACACAAACATGGAATATAACATTGTTTCATGAAATTTCTACAAGACAACATAATCCAAAATCAGAGCAAGAACTTATTATTTGCAATGTATAAGTAGCTCGGCTCATTTACACGAGCCAATTGAATATAGCAACAAACAAAAGAGTCTATAGAAGGAAAGCATAGGGACATAGCAACATCATTTTTACTCTTCCTCTACAACAACACTAATCTCACCCTTTTCAAGTAAATCGTAAAAGGTCCTGGTTTTTCTCTGTTCATTCCAATGATGCATCTTCCAGACACCACCAGCAGCTAAACCAAGTGTGATTCCAATTATTATCTCCTTAACAACACTTGGACCCTTCAAGGTAGCGTGAGCAATCCTAGGACCAGACATTTTCTTCTTTGTCTTGAAGGTTGTAATTACTGCGAATTACAAACAAATATACAAAAAATTAATAGAGTTCAAGTTAGACGGAACAATCTAAATAACCAATCTGATCTGACAGTGCGTTGAACACAAGAGAATGAAGGAAACATAAAGCAAAGGGAAAGACAGGAGAAGTGACATTCCATTTTGTTCAAACATTCTCTTAAATAAAAAAAGGTAAAAAACACAAGGGAGCCATTGTCATTTACCAATCAGTTCAGCAAACCCTTAGCAGATCTTGTTATCCCACCAAAAAAATAAAACACGCTACAAGTTGCATTCTCAATGAAGACAAACAATTTAAATTTTTAAAACTACTCATCCATTGAAATGAAACTGAATTAAAAAAAATACCTCTACGCATTCTCAAAAGCAAGCATTATAATGTTTGTATACTGTTTTCATCTCATATTAATTTGTCATTTTAAAATACCAATGAAGGCATTGTTGACATTTTTCCACTAATATACACTTATATGTTGTATCTAGCCCACTAACTACAATACTAACAAGGAAAATTCAGAGAATGAGCTTATTTTATAATAGAAATTGGTTCACTCAATCATTTTCTTAAGAACAGCGCATAACCTATCAAGCACAGACTCAGACCTGACACGTCAACACCGATAACAATTTTAGAAAATGACATAATTCAATGTAAGCATATGTCTCAGTGTGATTCATAGACCTTAAGCAACATTTAATATGAAATGGAGTGAGTAGATTCTTATTCTTCTAGTTTACTAAATTTCCATAAGACACAGCACATACAACCCAAAACCTAAATAGAAAACTAACACAAATCGTTTCCCTATAAATACGTGAGATCACCAGATTCGATCACGATAATTGTCTATAACTTGATCTGACAAGACATTTGAAGCTAGATATAAATCATGGATGGTGTCAAGTATTCAATGTTCTCTAATTAAAAATAAAAATTCAATTCGAATCTGACCCTAATTAATCATTTTTTTCTTTAGCAAATTTGCAATTAAATCAAAGAAATCAACATAATGAACAATAAAAATGGTATTAGAAAGCTAGGGTTTGAAGATCGTAATAAGATTGAAAAAGGAGAGAGAAGAGAACTCACCAGAGAGAGAGAGAGAGAGAGAGAGGCACACGCGAAGACGAAGTCGAAAGGATTTCGGAAGCAGCAATCCACCAAGTATACAAAATACAGGCCAGAAGATTCTCGTGAGCCCCAACTAAGATAGGTTTGCTCTCAACTTCTTTTATTTCTATTCGCACTACACTAATTTATTAATACACCCTATTTCTCTCATATTAATGTTTTTTCTAGTCTTTCTTACATTTTGTTTTGAATTTTAGTCCTCGTAAAGTATTCTGTTCATATTTTAGGCAAATGCATCCTTTATATTTTTGAAGGAATGTTTATAAGATTACGAGATTCTCTCCCGAAATAAAAAATTATAAATTTTAACATAACATGATCTAAGTATGAGTCCCTAAAAAAAAGATTTAAGTATGAGTTTTTAAGCGTCAAAAACGTAAAAATTCATATTTAATTCATCACTTGTTAAAATAAACTAAATACTTGTAAGAGAGAATTCTATAATGTATTAAATATGAATGCAGATAAAATTTCAAATAATACACATAAATTGACTTAAAAGTAGAAATAAAAAATGGTGATAGAAAACGTTTGGGGACTAAAACTCAATTTTTTTTAGAAAACTAAAACAAAAATTGAAATATTTACATGGAACAAAAACATATATTACCCTTCTTTAAATTACTTTAAACGTCTCAAGTTTACCACTTTATTATTTTTATAAAAGAAAAAAAAACGAAAAGACGAGACACCTTAATTATGGTTGGAAAAATGTTTAATTAAATATTAAAATTCTCTGTTCAACCAAATAAATTATGGTTGGAAAAATGTTTAATTAAATATTAAAATTCTAAAATAAAGTTTAGTATATGATGATTACTAAACTTTTTAAACTAGGTTTTTTCTTCTTTCGGAATCTGAGTTTTTATTTATGTGAGCGCTTGGTTGAGGTCCAAACATAATTGTTGTCATTTTATTTTATGCTAAGCAGAAGCAAAAGATTGTCATTTCTTTTGCTTCATTGTTTTAAAGATATAAATGTCCTACGTTTTTGCTAGTGATTGTGCTTATTTTTAAGTTATATGTAATGCTAATGCCTGTTAAAAAAAGTAGTTATTTGTAATTTGTAATACCGTACAGAGATGGTGTATATTATTTCCTTTGTGCTGTGTAATACTAATAAACAATAGAGTTAATAGACTCAAGGTAATACTAGTAAAAAAAATAGAGGTAATAGACTCAGAAAATGAAAGTTTGTTAGTTCTTTGGTTGGTTGGTTCCCCTCCTACTGCGTGCAACGTGTTCCTCGCGGTAGTGTACTCGAGTTTCATTCCTTTATTTATTTCTTACACAATGGAATTGAATGTGGTGTATCAAGTAGGTCCATTTTAATCGTAAAAAGTAAAAAATAAAAAATAAAGGGTCCATTTGACAGACACACGATCAATGGATAATCCATTTCATTGAAAATTAAAAGATAATATATGCTGGAATATCATAATAAAGGTGAAAACTTCACATAATATTGTTGTTAAAATTTTGTCAAAAAAAAAAAATTGTTGTTAAAATGAGAAACAAAAATAAATCTACGCTTATTATTAAGAATGTTGCTAAGCTCCATGCGATCAACAACTCTAGAATTGAAAGCATCAACAACAATCATCTAGACCAAGGAGAATATGATTGAATAGAAAAAAAAGACCACCAACTTCCCGTACATTGACATTCAAAATAAGCTCAATCAAAGTAGTTTTAGCACCCATAAACAGACTCAATTCATTCATCAGACGATAAAACATTGATGCCAACTCAATTCAAAATAGGTTTATAATTTTGCATAATTTTTAGTTTTATCATGCTTATGTTAATTATTAATGAATGAATGATGAAATACATAGATGAAAATAATGGAATGAATGTATGGAAGTATTGATGAATGAAGGAAATTAGGGAAAAATGTTATTTCTGCTGTTCTGGAACTTAGCACAGACCCAAAGTGACTTAACTCACGCAAGTGTTAAACCCAACGTGAGTTAAGTCACGTTGACCTGCAATTCGCGTGACTTAAGTCACGTTGTGTTCAGCGTGACTTAACTTATACTGGGTTTAACACATGCGTGACTTGAGTCATGGAAATATTTTTGTGAGTTTGAATGGAAGTGAACAATTTTTGATATGAGAAGAGCAATTTTCAAATTCAAATTCCAACTTTTGTTCTCAAAATGGACCAAATGCCAAAAAGTGAAATTAAGTTCCACGCTCGGATAATTAGGTGCTCAGTTTTGAAAAGTGAAACCCATCATCTTTGGACGACTCGATTTTTGACCAATGCCAAAACCGTAACAAGTGTTTTATGAGTTGGTTTCGTTTGTTTTTCAGGTTCATTGAATTCACCCGATCTATTTACATCCATAGTTCATTGAGTGGAAAACGAAAACGGACCGTATTTAAAAACATGAAATAAATGGGAAATCAAACATAAACAAAAATTCTATAAGCAAAATTCATATGATATATATATATATTTTTTTTATGTTAACTAAAAACACATTTAACCATAAATACATACTCTCTTCGGTCACATTTATAAGCAAAAAAACACTTTTTAAATTCATTAATATTTAATGTATTTGATCAATATATAGACCAAATACATTATATATTCAATGAATCTAAAAAGTATATTTTTACTTATAAATGTGACCGGAGAGATAAATGAGTTATTTTTATTTAATAGAGTAAATATTTTTGCATATAAACATTTTAATTAATAATTATGCGGGATAAGAGGGATAAATGACTTATTTTTATTTAATAGAGTAAATAAACTATAAATGCAAACTATAATTTTTTAAAGCAAATAAACTGTTATTTTATACTTATTTTTTTCTAAAAATCATAAATATACGCACAATTCTTCAAATTCCTCCACCAAACACACCTAAATGCTTTTATTGTGTTGTAGAGATATATGCTCTTCCTTCCAAACAATAAATGTGAATTGGGATTTTTTATCATATTTTAGAACATTTTTAGTAATAATTACCTTAATAAAATATACATTGGATCAAACCATTTTATATGTATATTTCTAATGATTGAGAAGTATAAATAGTAATCATTAATTGACACCAAAATAAAGTATAAATTTATATAATATTATTCAAAACATTATTTTGGAAATAAAATAAATAATTCAACCTGAATTCTGTATTAATATTTTTCCAAGCTTTGTATGTACCTATACATTTTTTTGTATGTAGGTGTAATTAAGAAAATTAAAAGACTATAAATCTTGTTTTCTGTTATTCAAAATTAAAATAAATGTAATAAGGCTAGTTTCTTCTATTATAATTGTTTTATTAAAAACAATTCAATAGTTTTATTTGCTAAATTACATACATAATCATAAAATTTTGTTCTACATAAAAAAATATTTTTTTTTAAATTAAATGTGTTTTTTTTGTTGAAAATAGATCAAAATGTTACACGAGGAACATGCTTACGAGAGCATCACGACTTTGAAACATGTATGGGCAGTGGGGTCCATTTGCTCCATACTGAATTGCCACCTAATAAGGATCTAAAACCCATTTTCAATTTTCTCTTGGAAATCTCTTTTCACAAACCCAAATTCTCTCTCTCTCTCTCTCTCTCTATCATGGCTTGTTCATGTCTCTGTTCTCCAAAATTCCTCGCCATTCTCTTCCTCCTCACAGCCATACCCATCGGCATAATCATCTCTCTTGAACGAACTCAACCCTCAACTCACGTCTACCACTATCACAGCAAAGGCTTTTTCAGAGAATGTGCAAAGTGGGATTCCGATAACCACCGTTTCATAAACTCTTTCTTTGAAGGTGGTATCGGTCAAATATCTGTGCCGGAGAAGGAATCACCAGAGGGAACAGTATTGGAAGAAGTGACTGTTCTGAAAGAAACGGAGTTGGCCGGAAATGCGTCGTTGGGGATGACGATTGACCAGAGTAGGAATCGGATTTTCGTTGTAAACGCTGATGTTAAGGGAAGTCGTTATAGTGCGCTTGTTGCTTATGATCTTTCTACGTGGAAACGCCTCTTTCTTACTCAACTTTCTGGTCCTAGTAAGTTCATGTTCTTTTTCATTTTTTTTATTCGATTAGATATTTTTCTCTAGTTTTTAGGGAAATATGTCTGTTAATTACTTTTCCGTCCCAATTTATATAAAAAACTTTGATGTAAAGGAGAGTTTAGTTCTAGCTAAAGTGTGTGTAAGTTTCATGTGGCGATTATAGTTTTACATAGAGATAAAAAATAAATTAATCCATTCAAGCGTTTAATTTCATTTATAGATCTAGTACATAACTAATACTATTAAACCCTTGAATGGATTAATTTATAATCTAAGTAATGTTTAAAATGTTAATACTAACATGGACCATGTTACGTGGTGGAGTTTGGTGAAAGATGTTAGACTCCTACGACATAACAAAAGTAACTAAAAAAATACAAAATTACATTGTAAAAAAAAGGTATAATGGGTACTAGATATTTTTTTATGCTCAATATTCAAGATATAAAATACAACATTCACATCAATCACTTGCACTATTGGGATGCTGGACACTTGACCTATTCTTTGTTATTTGAAATTTAATATTGTATGCATGCTTTGTTATGTTTGGAACGTAGTAAAGGATAGATGTTTGTTGTGTTGTGTGTCTTTATTCACAATTTTTAATATTCGAACCATGCATGACCTGCACGTTTATCGTTCTCTTTGTTTTTATCGATGGATTGTTTTTTCTTTTGCTTCATGAAAACATCGTAGTTTGTTTGACACGCTCTACCTCATATCTAGATGTTGAGCTGCTCACCAAATTTTGACAATCAACCTTAATTGCTCAGTTTTCACATTTCAATACTCGGTAACTTTTTCGTTTCAAGCACCATTGTAGTGGAAAAGACAATTAGTCAATTGTATGGTAAAATGTGAAAACAATTGGAACCGTTAAAAAATATGATTGGGAAGATTTGAGTTGAATTCTGACTAAAACAACCCTTAATTAATTAGACCTTATTTACTATTCCGTTGTTATATATATATGTATGAAAAAGTTATGTATGAAAAAGTTGAGTCAATAGAAGCTGATATATCTAGTTTTAATATTTAGATTAAATACATCTACTCATTCCGATCATATTTATAAGAAACTTTTGTTTGTTCAGATTAATCAAATAACTGATGTATCTGGATTATAATACAGTCAGGATACAACAGTTATTTAATGAATCTAAACAAACGAAAGTTGTTTATATATAGGACCGAAGGTAGTACCTATTGGTTGAACTCTGGAAGGTTAAAGACAAAAGAAAGACAATATTAATTTCTAATTTATTGTGATATTGTTGGGATTATTAAATTTGCCACTATATTGAAATGTGCAGGCTGGTGAATTGAAAGTTGCAACAACTCTATCCAATTTTTGACTCAATTATTTAATATTGGTTCCCCATTCAATGCAGGTGATGAGAAAGCCTTAGCAGACGATGTTGCAGTTGATGCAGAAGGCAATGCATATGTTACCGATGTAAAAGCAAGTAAAATATGGAAAGTTGGGGTTGATGGAAACCTTATATCAATCATTAGAAGTCCACTATTCACTCCAAAAGAGTGGCACAAAACATTGGTTGGGCTTAATGGAATTGTTTACCACCCAGATGGATTCTTAATAGTAATTCACACTTTTAGTGGTAATTTGTTCAAGATTGATTTAACAAAAGGAGAGGAAGTGAAGATTATAAATGTTGTTGGAGGGCCACTTTATTTTGGAGATGGATTAGAGTTATTGTCTCCTAATAAGGTTGTAGTTGCTGGAAATCCTTCAGGGAGATTAGTGGAGAGTTTAGATGGATGGAATACAGCTTCTGTTGTTGCAAAATTCTCAGGGCCTAAACATCGTTTGGCTACATCAGCTACTGTGAAGGATGGGAAAGTGTACCTAAACCATATGGTTGGAATTGGATACCCTAAAAAGAAGCATGCAATTGTTGAGGCAGTGTTTTGATCCATAGCACTTTCCATAAACCTAAACAGATTTGGTTAAAATTTGGTGTTCCTTTGGTTTTTTATGTTTGGTTTCGTAGCATTTATTGATACTATCTAGAAAGATAAACTCTGGTGGAAATTTGGTGTAACCGTTCATAAATGCTGCAGTCCTTGTTTTTGTCTTCGTTAATACTGCTCAATGTCAATGGTAGGATAACAGGTTTTCTTTCATCGTGAAATGATTTACTACCCCCCACTCCCTTCGATTTTATAAGTCTTTTCCACATTCTTCACATATTACTACATTAATAAAAGTTACCTATTGACCTATGTCTGGTAGGTTATGTCATAATCCTTCAACAAGGAAGACATTATTGATAGAGGTAGGGGTGGACATAAAAACCAAAATCTGAACCAAATTATTGAACTGAACCGAATTGAACCAATATTAAACTGAACCGTGTGTAAAAGTTTAAAACTGAACTATATTGTAAGTATCAGTTACTAATTGTAACTGAGCTGTTTTGAAAAATAAAATAGAATGAATTGAACCCAAATTGGACCAAATTCATTGCTCTCTTGCGATCCATCCAACAAAACCTACAAAGCATGATTCATTCCTCCGCCGTGATCCCTCCGTAACGATTCATCTCCGGTCACTGTTGTGATCCCTCCATCTTCGGTCACCATCGGGATCCCTCTGTAGTGATTCATCTCCACTGCTGCAGCTCCGAGGTACCCATTTCATTCATATTCATCAAAATTTATCTCAATTTCATATGCCTTTTGAGGTAACACTATTGCTGTCGTCTGGTTTTTATGTGTGTTTCGGCCGTGGGGTGGCTTGCTGACTGTTTTTAGTGCTGCTGTCATGACAGAACAACAGCTATTGGGGCTGTTTTCTGTCAGCTGTGCATCTGTGTGTTGGTGTTTTGGCTGCAGTAGCTGTTTTCTGGTTTGGGATCTGTGATGGGGCTGTTGTGGGTTGGTTTAGGCATAGCCAGGGGCTTGAATTTTGGTTATTTTTATTAGATTTCAGACCCATAGCCATTGCCTTGCTGTTTGGTTTTTGTTCCTGTCTTGCTCTCTCTATCACCAGAAAAGAAAAGAAAAAGATGAAACTAAAGTAGTAATTCAGTTCAGTTTTTTTTAATCAAAACAGGTAACTATTTTGAAAACCAGTTCAGTTTGGTTCAAACTATTGCATTATGGTTCATTTTAGTTTTGACACAATTTTGGTCTAAATTGAATTTTGCCCATCCCTTGATAGAGGGAAGAGAATCACTACCCATTTTAACCAAAGCCCGTGATTTTACCTTTGTTCAGTTAGTAGTAGTATCACTCTCCAATTTTCTCTTGCTCCAATTCCAAACGATGAGGTTCTTACTCTCTCCCATATCTTCATTACTCTCTTGTGAACCTTTTTGCTCACTCATTCAGATCGTAGGGTTTCATTTGGACAACAAATTAATAATTGAAATAATCAAATCACAATATCAAATTAGATCGACTTTAATTTTCATGCACATTGTAAAACATCACAACCTGTCATGATATAAGTCAAACGTTTATTTGTTAAAAAAGGCCAAATGTTAAAATGATCTAAAGATTACAATTGATTAACGGTATAAAATCTTTACACTGACAATATAATGATACCTTCTCTTATAATAATTTTGATAGTTAATATTGCAATTGGATGTTAATTTTTTATTTGTTATTTTAGTTAAGCGCACAATTTTTTTTATTGTTTATATATAAACTTAGTTGTAGTTTCTGTCTCCTTATTTTCTGCCACTCATGAAATTGGTCCCTTTAAAAATCTTCTAATTTTTGGCCAACTATTTAAAAATCTCTCGATTCTAACCCCTCCCTCAAATTTTGTTTGAACTAAAAAATGACGACGTGTCATATTTTAATGATGTGACATACAATATGATGAATTGATGATCAACATTTTACAAGGAACTCAGTTTAATGTTAAAATATTATTCATTTTTGAATTTTAATAATGACATGTAAATAATTAATTCATATCTACACGGTCAAAACATATGTCTTGTGTCATTAAAATACATCACACCATTTTTTAGTTTAGGAATTTGAACAAGAAACCAAAACCTCGATTTTAAAAGGGAAGACCAATTCTACGAACAAGTAAAAATAGGGACAAAAAATGTAATTAAACCTTGTATATTATTTAAATTAGAGTTCCATGTTCCTAGTTTGGGGTAGTGTAGATAAATAGGAATAACCCCCTCTTATTCTCATAAAAAGAGAGTTCAAAGTTCCAATAACAAATTGGGAAATCAGTGCTGATTTTCTTTTGTATTGTAGCTGCTCACACAAGTTTTGGTATAATTGGTAATTCGGAATTAATCCCCCAGTCTAGTACTCTAGTTTCAAAATTTGCACACTCCTTAGTAGGAAGTCCTTGATCCAATTCATATCACTACTCTATCTATCAGCTATGGGCAAAATTGACTCATGTAGGAGGATGAAAGTGGAATTCCCTCAAAGAAAAATTTATCTATTTCTCTATTAGGAGTATTTATCTTATTCCTGAAAAATTATGCCAAATAAGCAAACATGTTTGTAGAATAATATGTGCTGGGCATCCATACGGAAATTTTATACTCAAGATACCAACTGCTAGGCTAATTTCTAGCTTATTGCTCAACATTGATGTGCTTCATCTCTTGCCTATTTTATTATCTAACTGTACCCTACCCATTATTTAAGGTATATTAGCATCTACAAATAAATTATTAGTTTCCTTTTCAGTGACAGTTGCTCAAGTCTTTCCCATGAGATGTCACAAGTTTGTCTCTGTTGAGAATAAACTGGTAGAAGCCACAACTTTGTACAAGCTGGACATTGGCCATGGCTCATCAATGGGATTGGTGTTTCTTTGCTCTACCTTGTGGAACTGCTGATTCGTCTCTCTTGGAACCCTCAGGTTTACGAGCCCATGGAGGTGCTTGATCTGGACCGTAGCAATAATCATAGAAGAGCTCCTCACCGGCATCAATGTGTTCCTTGGCGAATATGCCAACTCGATGATCTCCAGCAACCAACATTACCTATAGCAGCAGTGCAAGAGGGCAATCATTGTGACAATTCAAAGATCATGTTCAAGCTAAAGAGTCCAAAATGTAAGGACCCGTTTACTCTGCGAAAACATTTTCCATATTTTTTATAAAAAATTTGTGTTAGCTTTACTTGTTAACAACGGGAAGAGAGACTCTTGAAATGAAAAATTGTTTTGCATTTCCATAAACAAGGAAATCGTCAAAATAACTATTTTCATCATTTCCTTAAATGCTTCATCTTTAGCTAACATTTTATCTTCTCTCTATCGCAATCACTCACTTTAAAAGTCTATTTTCTCCTTGTTAACAAGGTAAACTAACACATATTTTAGGAAATGAAAATAGGAAATGTTTTCACAAAGTAAAGGGGGTACAAGTTTTAAACCTCCCAACAATCTGAATTTCTGGACTCACCTTTGCATAGCAGTTGGGGTTAGATGAGTGGTTTGCAAATTTCAACTTGTCTCCTTTACGATAAGCATCAAGAACATACTGGTGAAGAAACAGAAAGCAGATTTAAATTCTAAAATAATCAGTTTGAAATCCAAATGTTATAGCTTACAAAGAAAGAAATGCGAGGGAAGGGACTATAGATTAACAAAACTCAACGGAAATACAGCAAAACAGTGTATGTCTGTAAGATCATACTCATAAAATACAAGGAACTCAAGTCAATGACAAATCAAGAGCAACTCAAGAGAATGCAGATCATGTGAGACACATACCTGCTCATTCAAATCGAAAAGGAAAGATGAATTCGCTCGATCGTATATTTTCCCACGCTTATCAGCTTCTCTGTGCGAGATCAGTTCACCCGTGTACTCTCCTAGGTAATCATTTTTGTTAACAGGATTCTGAAATGTAATCATCAGTTAGTTAGCAGAACAAGCCAACAGTATTAGAAAACAAAGAAATCCATTAATCATAACCTTTAAGAAGGCTCCCCATCCAGAAACATCAGATTTCCCCAAGATAATCTGACATAAAAATAAAAACAATGCGAGACAAATCACATGCATTAGGTACTCATCACTTTGATTTATGACAATGGCGTGCAGATAGTTTTAAATCAACTCAGAACTACTAACCCTCTGTTGTTGTCTTAAAAGAAGTCTCATATTGCCGCATTGACCTTCTCCACGCCGATGTGGCTCCCCCAGTGTACCATCCCCACAGCTGTACAAAGAGTGTGATGTTTATAGGCAATTGCGATGATTTAAGAAGGATAGTGGAATCCAAAGTCCAAGCAAATCGTAAAAGTTAGACAAAAGTGGTGTCAACTACAAGATAAAGGTGAAGTGGAGATTATTGCTTCATGATTAAGGAAGGAAGAGAAAACAATAAACTTTAAATTATGAATATAATTTGATATTTCGATAGTTATGATTTGATACAAAAGGAGTAAACACTAATCTTTATCTATGCTGATACAAGACTACATATCCTAATCGATTAGGGAAATAAACTAATCCTAAGAATATATCAAGATACTTTCGTAAAATGAAAGATATTATCAAAGATAATATAAAATATTTTTATATATTACACTCGTTAATATAAAAGCCTACTAAGCTTGTTATAAATATGCTATTTGAAAGGGAAAATAAAACTAGCAATGTAATTTGATATTGAAAGTAGGTAGCGCCGGATCACGTATGGAACATGAATCGAGACAATTGCAGTTGGGACAAAAGCTAGGGCCATACTGCAATTGGAGTCAGACTGCAACCAGAATAAAACCAGTGTCAAACCATATCTAAAAGAAAACTGGTGTCATGCCACAACCGAGACAAAACCTATGCAAAACCGAAATTAAGATCAAAACAGTCATTGAAAGAAACCAAGCCAAAAAAGATCACACAACAGAGGAGATTCTGAACAAGCCAGAAAGACTACAAGGTGGAGGAGAAGATCTAAACACGCCGAAGGGATAAAATGGCAGAGGAGAGCTTCAAAACATGTAGAAATGATGATATGGAGGAGGAAGAGCGCTTCAAGACATGCCAAAAAGATGATAGACATAATGTAGGAAAGAGAAAAATGGTTGGAATTTGAGTATGGTTAATAATATGATTTAAGCTCCTACTATGAATAGAGTTTCATACTTTGTGGAATTCTATATAAAAATAGTTACGAGACAGGTCAGGGAAGAGGGTACCGCTCTGATAGATTGATAACATATTGAAGTTACAGGGTTTTAGATAAAGAGGGAAGGTAAATGCTAAGACTCTGAATTACAAATATAATTTTTTTTTTTTTTTTGAAGAAGCCAAACTAGCCAACCGAAATTGACACTGGGGAGAATCGAACCAGAGACCTTGAGAGGAGCACACTTCAAGGTCCCAAGCCAACACCTCCAGACCAACCCAAGTGGGTTTAATTATGAATATAATTTGATATATTGATATTTATGATTTGAAGATACAAAAAAGATTAAATGTTGATCATTATTTGTAGTTTTGTACTAATAGTGAATAGAAGACTCCAAATTTTAATTAAATATGGAAATAAATGATTGTAATAATAAAAAAATTTGAAAAATAATCTTAAAAGAAAAAGATAGGCTAATGGGCAATGTGAGCAGTAATCTTCAATGACGTCAGCAAGATAAGAAAAACCACAAAGGTTTGGCATGATATATCTAAACAAGCAGTAGCTGCTCTCCAATTATTGGGGTAAAAATATTACTAATGAATAATGAATTCCTAAATCAGGTGATGTAATAAAATCATGAAATGTAATTCAAAACCCGAAGAGGCATAACATCAGGTTTGAAGTAAAAAAAATTGGTACATTACCTAACCCAACAGTTTCGACAGACATCTGGATCACATTCACGCCCAGCAGCAAAACATGGGCATTGTCGACTTCTACATTGACTCTTGGCACAATGGCAACCTCTGAACCGGTTCTTGCAGCTCTTCGAACAACTGAAGGTAGGAGAAATTGTTATATTTAAAGCATAATTTGTTAACACTTACATTACATTACTTAAGTTAGGATAATAGTTCAAAAATCACGTTGGAAAAGCATTTTATAGAAACTTCACAAATATGAAAAGAAGTATTGAATCAATAGCATTATTTTGACAGTTTGAAATAAATGATCGTTTATAGTTTACTGAGTTCAAAATCTTATCTAAACAGGTTTTAAACCTGTTTTATAGAAACCTAAGTCAGGATAATAGTTCACAAATCAAGTTGGAAAAGCATTTTATAGAAACTTTGCGAACATGAAAAGAAGCATTGAGTCAATAGCTTTATTTTAACAGTTTGAAATAAATGTTCGTTCACAGTTTAATGAGTTCAAAATCTTATCTAAACAGGTAAAACCATACTTGACCATCTTATCCAGACCAACCTCATCAAAGTTCATCCCATAGCCCCATAATTTTCTAACAATATTATTCAAATGACCATTGATTAAGAAATATGCAATTTTCGCCTTCATTGCATTGCTACAAAAGATACACGATTAAATGAAAAGCTACGTACCCACAATATTTTTCACAGCATGTTCCACCATTAAGACAAGAACAATCCTTTCCACACATTGATTGACACCCACATGGAGTATACTGCATGCAAGATTGGTTTTTGCCATCAGCAATTCTTTTCCATATTGTTGGGTGACCAGCAGACTTCCAAGAATATTTAAACTTCCTTGTTTTGCCTCTTTTTCTCAGCAACCTCGGTCTAGATGGTATGTCTTGGTCCTAAGCACAAACATTCACATTCAAAACGACTTTTGTGGCAAGTAAAGAGTAGGGTACTCGTATATTTTGCTAGAAGTTGAGAGGAAAAATATTCCATGATATAATAATGTTCTATAGTTAAAACAAAACTGAAGAACTCATTGTACAAAACAGGAGGATCAGGGAATCTTCCCAATGCTACAAAAAACCAGAGGTAAGAAAAAAGAAAAAATATACATTGGCTCAAATATACAACTCAGTCACTATGCATGCAAAACCCAGACAACACCCTTTTTATTGTGCAACTAAATATAAAATGACGGAAAATCTACGATCAGAGATAACATTACGGGATTAAGAACCCAAATGCCACTGCATTGGCCAAAGCCCAAACCCAAGGCCTTAAGAGTGCATTCTTGGAGGCCTAATGCACCTACGGTTGATTGGAAAGTACAGAAACTAAAGTGTGGGATGTAATAGAGTTAGTTAGTCTGAGACGATAAAAGATGAATCTGATGTAAAAGGGATGAAGTGGTTTACATGGGATTAACAAGTTGTTTTCTGCTTTTCTCTAAGCTAAGGAGTAAGAGAGATATCCTCCATAGTTTTGATACCTAACCAGACGATTGAGATACAAATTTCCCTATGTGTTATACCACCGAGTGAGGCCTTTTCATACATAATAAAATATGGAAAATTTTATTTTCTGCCTTCAGAAAATCTCACTCCAAACCCCAAAAGAAAATAACAGAAAAACAGTCAAGACAACAAGACATGAGAATGCAGGGTAAAAGATGAGAACAGGGAAGCTTGTAATCTTACCGCGCACTCTGTGTCAAATTTTCCTTTATCGTCCATGATTGAACCAGCTGCAATAATAGACCGGTGGGGCATTGACATGCCTCCATCGTGCATATAACTAGATATTTCCATGCAAGTCTTCGAACCAGAAAGTAAGTTCCTGGCTATGAGGCAACTGCAGAGCATGAGTTGCACATGACATAAGCACAAACTTAAGCAAATTAAGACCTCTACGTGGAGTACAATATTTATGACAAGAAAGTGAAATATGCTTTTGTTTCATTCGCTTATGAACCATTATTCACATTCCTGATAGTTTACTACAAAGAGTTTTCAAAGTTTACATATTTTCCATTTTCCCCATAATTATTCATGCATTCAAGAAGGTTAATTGGAATTGAAGCTAAAAAAGAGGATGGATTTGTAGGATTTATGGAGAAATAAAGGATTAGTTCCAATACAAAGCAAAATAAAAAGTAATAAAACTTTAATTAAAAAAAACCAATCTGACTTACAATTTACAAAATGGGAAACATAAAACATATACTGGAAACAAGAAAGTGTCGCCACACACAGCTCAAACTAAATTTGATGCCACCCTAGCATTTCTCAACATTATTGTGTGAGGTGAACACAGAAAGATACATACCTGTTTCTGCCAAACATTTCCACTCCCTTCAAGTATAACTCTTTCTCTAGAGGTTTCCAATCTGAGAAACCAAGAATTCCATCAACTTGTTCTTCCAATGAATTCAACGAATTTTTAAGTTCTGTCTCATCTGTGACAGCTTTTGGTCCATCCACAACACCTTTGTCATGCTCGCTATGGCAAGTGCTAGAAGGAACTATTAGTTTATTTGAAGTATGTTCAACAGATTTGTCTAAAACTGCACAATTATTAATGTGTTTATGTTTATCACATGCACCCAAATGTAAGCTCTTGCTATTATCAGTAATTACAGTAACTACATCTGAGATTCTCTTCAGCTTTTTACAAGAATTCTGAGAATCAGGAGGCGATCTTGAGTCACATTGTGCCGTGTCTGACTGATTTGTGACTTTCCGTTTGCTCAAATTTTCTGAGTCAGGATCATTTAAATTGATATATCCATGACAATCAATTCTTGTCGGAAGTTTAGTACTCTGACAGCCAGGTTCTTCTGCATTGGATGGTGCCAATATCCCATCCGTCTCCTCTACAATTGTAGTTTTCTTATCCCGTAAAGACCCGGGAGTTGAATCTTTTGAAAAACTTTTAACAACCTTTAACTGCTTGAAAATGAAATAGTAGTCAGTCTTTACTCTACACACTTTCCTATCAAATATATAAGGAAGCATTGAAAAAGTGAACTTGTAACCGGGTGCAAAAGATAATATACACACAGAAAAGTGGAAACAAGTTTTGTTAAAGCTACATACTTCATACAAATTTTTTGCGTAGAAATGTAGAATTAATTCCAACTTGAATAAACAGAAGATAGAAAAGCCACCATTTATATTGTATCTTGGTTCCAACGTCAATGAAAACATTAAACAAAATACCAGCAGAGTAATAAAAATATATAATTTGAATAAACATATTTTCATCTCCCAAAAATTCTCGCCCACCTCAGATATAAAAAATACTTCAAATCTCGAACAAAGAAGAAGAATACCTGAAGGTAGCACTGATCACCACATGGTTTTCTATCACCTACAGGCTCAGACCAAACTGTCTTCTTTTCAGTCTATGAAATAAACGTCAAATTAAATTTATTGATGAAGTAACATAGATTAAGTTCAAAATAACATAGGGCATTGTTCCTTACGGGATATATCAAAGGTTGAGAACAGCCATGCAGTCGACAGTCAAAAATCTGCCGCAGGAAAGCAGAAAGGTATAGACGATTCACTAAGACAATGATGACAATGTTAAAAAGATGATGCTTTTGTACATACCAGGCACCGACGACAGAAAAGGTTATCAAGAGAATCTAATGCATCACTCAGGTTTTTCTCTAGATACATGCTCATAGGAAATTCATGTTCTCCTGAGCTTTTTGGGTGCTGGTCCAACCTACCAATATTACTTTCCCTGATACTTTTGTACCTATCCTGTGTTTTTTATGAAAGCAATTTCTCGAAGAAATGAAAATGGTTTCTTATAAAGAAATCTCCATGGTGCAATATATTGTTTTCGATATTTAAGATTAACAATAGTCAAGCATATAGTCATTTCCACAAGTTATTCTGGATTACCTGGATTTCTAAACTGGTGCCCCCAACATACTTGCTAACAACATTCAAAACCTCCTCATTTAACCCATGTTCCTCAAATGCCATACTAGAAATTCAATAGTCAAGACATTAATTCTAGAAAGAAGAAAACGTTTGAATGAAGTTGGGATTCATGGTTTATAAGTTAAAATCTGGTATTAAAAGTTGTGTGGTCACGACTCATGATACAAGTCTTATTTCTTAAAGGTGTGGCAAGAAAAGCCGTGTTTTCTCCAACAGAGCATCTATATGACTCATTAACTAAACATGTTAATCAATGATTCATATAGCTAACCACAATAATTGCAAACCAGATCGAATGGTCTTGTTTCATTGAATCTTTCTTCGCAAATGTAGCATTTCTACATCTTCATACTAACTTACCATAAAATACGGTCTTCAGCCTCACAAAATTCATGTTTTTCTCCGTCAGGTTCTGTTAATTCTTCCTCACTGTCACTACATATCAATGCCTCACTTCCACGTTGATCATAATAGATCCGTCTTCTTCCAACGACTGATTGATCGTCAGCCATTCTCTGATTCCTGATGCGTGTAAAAGATTTTAAAATAAAAGAAAATACATTATTGAACTTGCATACTCATTGATCAATAAGTTTGAAATTCCATTTTCTCTTTTAAAATGGATAAAATTCAAGCAGTGGGTAACTCAACACAGGAAATTAAATATTTGTGAGTCAAAACACCTGTCCAAAAATATCCAAGATGTATATGGCGGTAATCTTTCAATACGTGGAATCTTGATGCTTGTAGCAGATGACATGTCTTGATTGCCCTGGTTTCTGTCTCCTGGACCCTGGGTAAAACCATAGAATTTACATAAAGGACGGTCCATTCTTGAGGAGAGAATTGAACGTGTTGTATTTTCCTCTGTCTGTGAAGAGTCCCTGGTTGATACTGCTGACATTATTCCTGAAGTATGACATTGCAGCTTCTTCTGGTTCCTCTGAAGTTTTTCCTACAGAAAAATAATTACGATTAATTGCAAGTCATCCAGCATGGTGTGCAAAAAGAAGCTATCTCAACCTTGAATTTTCAATTGACACTTAAGTTTACTTTAACAGTCATAACATAAAGTTCAACCAATAAACACCGCTAAATAAAAAACTATGCCGAAAGTGACACCCATAAAACCAAACAGATCAGAACAGAAAGATTTTGTGTGGCACTCTTATTCTTATAAATTGTGTTGGGCCTAACACAACCCCACAAAACTGCCTCGTGGAGTGTGGATTGCCCCCACTTATAAACACATTGTCAGACCATCTCATATCCGACGTGGAACTCTTAACACACCCCCTAACGACCAGCACTACTGGGCTTGGTTCGTGGACATAAATGGTGGGTGGCCCAATGGATATTTAAAAGGCTCTGATACCATCTTAGAAATTGTGGTTGGACTTAACACAATCTCACAAAACTAGCTTATGAGGTGAGGATTTTCCCCACTTTTAAACACATTGTCAGACCATCTCCTATCCGATGTGAGACTCTTAACCCTTATAGCATGCTTTAGGTTTTCCAATGTGTTTTATTAAGGGTGCGTTTGTTTCAGCTTTAGAAAAGAAATGATTGTGTTAAAAAATCTAGAGATTTAAAAAATAAAAAATTGAAGCTATTTCTGTTTGTTTACAACTCATACAATTCACTTTTTTAAAAAGATGGTTTTTAGCTTGTTCATGTTTGAAAAAAATTTAGACTTTGGGGAAAGTTAACCCTAATAACTTTTCATCTTAGAGTTAATTTTTTTTTTTTTTAAAATCCTAAACAGACACTATTAAAATAACAAAAGCGACTTTTAAAACAAACACATCCGAATTCTAGCTATTAAATTCCAGTTCTCCACATAAATGTTCAAGAGGAACTGAAGTGGTGTTTCAACAAAAACTGAAGTTTGCAAAGAATAATAATTAAATGTTTGGAATCAGGATGAGTTTGACAAAAAAATTGTGGCATCTTGATTTTGTTGAAGCTCTAAAGTATAACTTTTGTCATGATCACAATGGCACACTGATTTCGCTAAACACACTATCAATCCAAACATGGACTAACTAGATGAAAATACAAAGAACATCCTACCAGCAAACAAACAACTACAGAAAGCTGAACCCTTTCCAAGAACGAAATCACAAACTTGCCTTAATGGATTCAATTCTCTCGGTCTGGATTTGCTTTTTCAACTGATTTATCTTGTTGGACAAGGTTCCCACATCATCATTTGGCGGCTTTTCAACTAATTCCCGCTTTAAAAATAAAATAAAAAAATTACAGTCACATTAGATTCAACACACAAAAATGAATTTTCCTTGCTCATACGACAATCACACAGATATAAAATCAAAATCGTGGTTAATTCAGGAGTATAAGGTTATGTGAATATAGTTGAATTAAGTAATAAAATAATGAAACAAGTTGTTAATAGTGAAAAGTAGAATAGAGAGAAATGAAACAGACTTGATGGAAATTGGGAGGAGAATCGGAAACCATGGATGATCCTTGTTGTTGTTGTATGCTTAGCCGAGCGAGTTGATGAACGATTCAGAGCGAGTTGAGAGAGAAATAGTAGAGACGGTGTGAAGAGAATTCAAGTGTGTGTAGCAAGGTAGTAACTAGTAATAACGTAACGTAACTGTGGACGCATCTTCCACTTTGGATTATGGACCTTTTTTGAGTGGGGTCATCTCACTTTTTTTTACACTATTATTATTCCTCATTGCTTTGCTTCCCTCATTTTTCCAATGCTGTACTAGTACTACTACTGATAGGACTTGTCTCGTGCCAACCGCCAATCATAGTTGCCTCTGCTTTTTTTTTTTTTTTTTTTGTTTTTTTAGATAGACGAAATGGTAAAGCCATTATAAACTCACACAAACAAGTAGAGGTACCGGGGTTCGAACCCCGATCATAGCATCCGGCCTAACAATTTCAGCTTTAAAGAGGTGATATAGATAGATGTCTAATTTTTTAAATTTTAGATTAAAAAAAGTGTGGTATCAAAGTTTATTTTAAGTCAAATTTATGGTTTAGTAAATTATCCATTTACCCCAATAACTTGTAATCACAACTTGAGGACTTTATTAGTCTCCTAAAAAGGTCCACAACTTTAATCACAAGCATTTTTAAGTCAAATTTATGGTTTAATAAATTATCCATTCACAACCACAACTTGTAAGAGTCGAGCCTTTATACCTCTAAAATTTGCGAATATGCAAAATTGAACTTGGTCCTTACTAACTGGTATCTAATATTATGTCAAACTACTCGTTAAATTCACCACTTACGTACGCAAATTAGTTCTTGAATCAATGTCATTCATTAGTAATGCACTCCCTTAATTATATCATCTATTGCCATTAAAAACATGGTCCTTACAAGTTATCCGATGTCATTCAAAATCAAAGTATTTTTTGGCTATTCGCAAATTTTAGGGGGTGTAAGCTACTATCTTTTAGGCTAAGTTACACCCCAAAACTGCCTTGTCAACTAAATTATAAACTTCCATATCATCTATCCACATCCTTCATCACCTTATTATTAAGAGAGTAAGTCTTCATGCACGTTCTGGACTTAGCTAGCTAATATCTTGCTCATATGGCTGAGTTGAGGGCATAATTGTACTTGTATGGTTGATTGCTCGGTTGTCATTTACTTACCTATGTTCGACACCTTCCTATCTTTAAGGGAGTGAATGTTTAACCATGCACTGTCGTTCAAATCAACTTTGAGGTCATTTTATCTTCTTTTCTCTTCGCATAACCATTTACTTTATCATGCCACATATAGGAAAATTGCAATATGACCTTTTGACTTAGTCAAATCAATGTTGCAGTTTCTCAGACTCATTAAACATCATCACAACCCAATAATAAAACCGAATAACAACATCCAATTCTCATTTAAACTTGGTAGTCATTCTCTTTTATCAATTGACAACTGATTTGGCTATTATTGGATTTTGTATAAGTTGATAATCGATTCTACATTAACTGATTCCAACGTCAGTTGATTGTGATGCGAAAAATACACCCACTTTATCTTATTAGCGAATTCCACTACTTATATAATTCCTTATACAAATTCAAATATGAAGCTAACAAATGAAATATGCGATTTTTTTTTGTCAAAAATATGAAATATAATATTTGTAAAAATAAAAACACACACACCCGTTTAGTCATCTAGTCTAGAAGAATTGGAGTTCTAGTGTCTTATCCGTGACATTCCATCTAACATTTTCATTCAACGCCATAATTAGCCACGTTGGCAGAACTTCTTAAGAACACCTATATATGATAAAATATTCGATGTACTACACCATTGTTTGTTTCGACTCTCCCATTTGTTTCAATAACGACAAACCAATTATGAAATTACGGCTCCATTTTATGAAAAACATCGAATTATATATCATCCCATGATTCCTCCAATGTTAGATTCCTTACCGTAAACATGCTGAACCATTCTTTTTCTCTCACACCTTTCAATATCAATATATTCCAAGACGGTTATACAAGAGAATTTGACTATATAATCTTCCACGTAGAACACAGTTTCTTAGCAATAACAACAATGGAGAAGTTACTGCAAGATCTAGAGCAAGAAAATCAAGCTATGATATCAATTCCACGGCTTAAGCAGGTGCAAATGCCACCACCATCTTCTTTAGCATCACTTGAGCTATTGAAAAATTATGGAAGCAAGTTCAATAAGCAAAAAAACAAAAGCAATGTTGAAACTTGTGTAAGTCCTCAAAAGTTGTCAACTGAAGATATAATAAGACTTGCAGGAACAAAGTATATCCAAAACTCATCAGAGTGGCATGATAATAATCTTTACATTCCTTATGGAACTGTTCTTGGAAGCTTGTTGTCGGAGGAAGAAAATGAACAAGTTGAACTAGCTCAGTTTGTTCTAGCAGCAGCTGAGAGAGTAGGTTGTCAACAATTTGAACGTGCAAACATGTTACTTTCACATTTTCATCTTATGAATGAAAGTGGGAATATTGGAAGCACAGTTCAGAGACTTCTTTTCCATTTCTCTCAAGCACTTCAAGAGAGAATCAACAGAGAAACCGGACGAGGAAAGATGAAACTGCATAGATCAAATGAGCGAAACAAGGAGACGGAACTGATAGACAAAATGGAATTAGATACTAACATAGTAGTTAAATGTCATCAAAAAATTCCTTTCAATCAAGTAATGCAATTTGCTGGTGTACAAGCTATAGTGGAACATGTTGCATCACAAACAAAAATCCATTTGATTCATCTTAATATTGGATGTGGAGTGATGGGTACATGTTTCATGCAAGCATTAGTAGACCGCAAGGAAAAGCCGGTTGAAATTCTGAAGATCACAGCTATTGGATTTTCTAACAAGGCTAAGTTAGAAGAAATTGGCAAAAGTTTAACGAGTTTTGCTGAATCCTTGAACTTACCCTTTTTATATAACATAGTTTTTGTTGAAGATGCTATGGAGATTAAGTTAGATCAATTTGAAATTGAATATGATGAAGCTGTTGCTATTTATTCTCCATGTTTACTTAGGACTATGGTATCAAATTCTGATGGCTTGGAGAATTTGATGAAGGTGATAAGAAAAATGAAACCGTTTATTATGATAGTACTTGAACTTGAAGCAAACCATAATTCACCCTTGTTTGCGAATAGGTTTGTTGAAGCATTGTTCTTTTACTCAGCATTTTTTGACTGTGTTGATACTTGTATAAAAGAGGATTATGAGTGTAGAGTGATAATGGAAGCAATATTATCTGAAGGGATAAGAAACATTGTTGGTTTGGAAGATGAAGAAAGGAAGGTTAGGAATGTGAAGATTGATGTTTGGAGAAGGTTCTTTGCAAGGTATAGAATGGTGGAAACTGGATTCAGTGAGTCTTCAATTTATCAAGCTAATTTGGTTGCTAAAAAGTTTGACTGTGGGAAGTTTTGTACTATAGACAAAAATGGCAACTGTTTAATAATTGGATGGAAGGGGACTCCACTTCATTCAATCTCAGCTTGGAAGTTTCTTTGAGATAAATACATGTAAAAGAAATGATAAACACTCAATTGCAATGTATATATTCCTTTAAAATTCGCCAAAATGGGCTGTTTGATCCATGTTTTATGAATATTAGGGAAAATAGATATTTAAGTTGACGGCTAGAATGCGAAATTACTATGACATCATGATTTTGTTAAAGCATGGATCAAATCACTCCCCCAAATAATTAAAGAACTCGAGTATCTATCACTTATGTCACACCATGTTGATAACTCTCGATTAATTTATGCTCACTTGTTTTTATTGATTAAATTAATCAAACACTTTATCCATCTCATCAAAGATAGGATTGAACTTTTCATTTTCTCCTTTGTACTCGCTTTCTTTTGGTTAAAGATACCACAAAGTGTACGGCAGGTGCATGTGCCTGGTGCACAATTTGTGAACTCCAAAATACCAATTTCAATTCTTAGTCTTAATAAAAGAAAATTCATGGAATCGAGATTCGTTAAACACTAAATAAATATCATTCTGTAAGTTTAGATTCTAATCAAACTAGTCAATTATACTCAAAATTTTAAATTGTGGTTAAATGATACGGATATTATTTCAGTTGTAATTGTGTTGCAATTAGAAAAACAAACCATGCAATGCAACATCTTTATTCATATTATTCTTTTCGGTGTCAATTTGGGTGGGTTAATTTAACTTTTTTTTAAAAAAAAAAACCTCCATATTGATAATAGTAACATCATAAAAAAAGCAAGAATATCAACAAGCCCATTTTGCCTTTCCTTAAAATAAAAAAGAAGATCAATAAGCCCTATTAAAGAAGTGATTATCAACAAGTTGATCAATAATACATCATCAATACAATATTGGCCACGGGTTTATCACAATTTTGCCAAAGTATACAATATTGCAATATCCCTAACCATAAAATAAAATGACAAAAAAAAAAGATAGAGTAAGAAACAAGTAAAGAAAAAAAAAAAGTTTTTTTTCTTCTTCTCCAAAACCAAAACTGGTCAAATTTACACTTTGTCATCATTCTGACTCAGGTCCAGTTCCACCTCATTAATCTGTGTTACCCTTCTTCTACATAGAGAAATCATGAAAACCCACATAAGACCTTTCACAATCCTCACCATACCGATTGTAACAGTTAGATAATATAACCACCATCCAACAAATTCTTCTATTCCCACCTCCATCATTTCATCTTTCTTTGTTTCAGCCATAACACCTAAATTCTCAACTTCCTCTCTCAACTTCCACCACCACAATGTTCCTAAACTACCTGCCACAACCACTTTCTCAATCCATAATCTTTCTCTTTTTCCAGCACCAAATATAGTGTCATCCACCACTGGTCTCACAACAACTCTTGACCAAATTTGTGTTGTTTCATGTAATCCCAAAAGAAATATCATTCTGCTTATGAAGCTTCTCTCAACACCAAAACTAGAACCATCATCAAAAACATCCCCGTCCGAGTCGAAAACTCCAGCTGCAATGCTTGCTTCAATTCCTAAACCAACACATATTTGAAAAGTGAAAAGAAGAATCCATTTCCATGACATGTAAAGACGAGTTTGGAGGAGAATAGAATTGGATGAATCATTCATAAGGTTGATTTTCCCCATCAAACCATTGATCAAAGTAGCTACACTTACAATGGAGACAAGAACATAGAGAATACATGGGGAGGTGTGTATAGCAAAAGAGAAAAGATAAGGTAAGGGTTGTTGTGAATTGATTTGAAGGTAGAATTTGGCACCAGAGAGACTAGCTAAGAGAAGAAAAGATAGAGGGATGAGAAGGGTGAGGATAGTGATGGTGAGGAGGTGGAAGATCCTTGTAGGGGTGTAGATAGCAATATAGTTGAAGAAGAACTCTTTGGATTTTTTCTGCCAATCCATTTTGTTTAGAATGAAACCAATTAGTGTTGAATTGAAGAAACACGTTGTTCTTCTTTATTTACAAGCTAAGGGAAGTTCAAGATTAAGTAAAGGTGTCTCTTTATGTATGTGACTTGACAACTATTTTTTATGAAATGAAATTTAAGAAGTGGTTACCACGTCCATTGGTTACTTAGTTGACATTTTATAGGACATGGTGTTGATTCTTTTATTCTTTAATATTTAATTTAGCTCAATCTCTCCACCAATTTGTGTTAGTTTATCATTGTCACATTGGTTTGGTACGAAAAAGAATATATTGGCATGGTTTGAATAATGAGGGTGTTTAATTGGGTGCAAATTTAATTGATGAGAGTGGAAACAGTTTGAAATTTTGAGGAAACCTCTTTGCTGTTCCCTGACTCCATCTTCGTTGACGAAACATCATTGAATTTATTTTGTGTTATTTAATCCCAAAACTAGATAACGTACCGTATATAAAAATAAAATAAAAATTGTATCTCTTTATTTTGTTTTGAGGGGATTATGAAAATATACGTAAGTACAAAGAGACGCTGCATTTTTGTCAATTTTTATGTGTCCATGGAAGATTTATGCTAGAAATTACGTACTACGATCAAACATAATCCAAAAATATTTCAATATGCAACCATGCAAGTAAAATAAATTAAGAAAATGCAATTTTGGATGTAAAGTGAAGAAGTATGATTCTCATTTGGTTTGGCATTTATCCTTTCATCGAAAAGAGAATAAAGACGGTCCCATATGATAAGAAGTTGACTAATACTTATTAAAGGCGTGAGTTCATTATGTTACTAGTGTGTGAGTCTCTTTGATAAATGATATATAAAAGCCTTTGTTAGTAGATGCTTGGATTTTATCATCATCATACTAAACCTCCAAAACTCAATTCATCTAATTTTTTTATAAAAAAGTCAAAGATAAATGATTTAGTTGGCCATCAATTAATTCAAGTCTTATAAACAATTTTTTTTAGTCTTATAAACAATTAAATATCACGAAGGTTAAGTAGTTTAACTAGTTTTAGTTAAAAGATAAAGAATTTTTTATTCAAGATCCAAACTTAAACGAAGAAGTAAATATTAAATTAACAACTAAAAGAGTTGTGAGATAACTTATTAAGTAATTTCTTTCTCTTACCCAAAAGTTGAGTTGAACGGATCTCAGTTTCTATTGCCATATAACAATCATTTTGGCATATTGCGCATGTTTTTTGTCGCTAAATAGTTATTGAGTTTAACTGCTATTACTGTATAGTTTTTTTTTTTAAGAAAGAAACTGGTATTACTGTATAGTTATAATAGAGTACTTTTACTAATACAGTGATTTGTATAGAGTATTTTTCTAAGAGTAATTTGTATGGTTATAACTTATAATCTTACTTTTCATATACAACCGGAGCTGAAAATGTACATTTTCCATGAAAAAGATGGACGTTATCTATTAAAATGTATCCTTTTTAATAGTATGCTATGAAACAAATTTTTAATATCGTCTTTGTTGCTAGTATGTGTGGTATCGTTATCTTGGTTTTTATTATGTATATGAAAAAGATGGACGTCGTCGTATGAATTGTACTTTACGCCGTAAGCTACCTAACATAATTACTACTAATTATCAAATTCTAGCCTTTTCCTTTGGCTTAAATTAGATATAGTTGTTATTATAAAATTCATTTGGCTTAGATTAAAGATAGTTGTATTATATATAAAAAAAAAAATAGATATAGTTGCGGTTGAAGTAGCTAAATCTAATTGGATTAGGGAGATTTTTATTTAGATGTTTAGTTGGAAGTAGGAAGGATCTACACTTGTATTTTAGGCTGTTCGGTACAAAATAAATTGGAGGCTTTAAGAAAATGAACAGCGCATGATAAAAACTTAGGTAAATAAAGAGGTTTTATTAGTCTCGTTAACATAACTTAGTTGACACTTGACAGGGACATATAACTTAGTTGATAGGGGCATTGCACTATACAAATCACAAGCTCAAAATTGTGGATTTCCACTTAATCACTTTTAAGAGATGAATTTATAATCATTAGGCTATTTGACAACAAAAAAATCACTAATAAGAAAGAGTATGACAAAATAGGTCCTATAATATGACAAACAAGATCTGTACTTCGAATAAAATATCTATCTATATTTAGTGTCTGACACGTCTAAAATAAGGTTACATCAAGTGAAAGAAACCTGTAAAAAATGTTATGCTATGCTTGTCAATGTTAACGTCCCCATAGTGCCAAATAAACTACTCAGAAGTGGATTTATAATCAAACATGAAACATCCAAATGATATTCCTCTTGCCAATTTTTTTTCATGGATGCAAATGTAACGGTTGACGATGATGAGTGACTATCTGAAGTACACCATATGGTTACTATTATAAGTAAAAAATTAACATTTTAGATTCATTTATTAAATGATATATGTAGTTTATAATAAAGGTCATATTCATCATTAATTGAATAAATCTAAAATGTGAATTTTTTCTTATAATACCGGAGGGTGCGGATGATACTTAAATCTTAACTACCAGTGATTGATTTAGACTTGGAATGACTTTGGTAGTGAGAAAGAAGCAAATGTAGAAAGTTCTTGTAATTTGAAATTGATCAAATTGTGTTCAAACTATAAAATTTTGACATCCAAAATATATTGTTACCTAAAAAATTTCTGATGTACTAACCATGTAAATTGTACATAGACATGACATCTAATCAGATGTTACCATATTTGTGATTATATTATTTTCTCAAATACATACACATATATCTAAGTGGTAAGATTTAAATGAATATACGTATAAAATTATTTTACCATAGGTACAAATTAAATTCTATAAAAAAAGTATTTTTTTTTACTAAAATTTATGAATTGAATATATACTATTATGTTTTGTAAGGGAGCCCCTAATATGGACTGCAATTTAAAAGGACCATAGGTGAACCTTACTAAATTACTGGTTGTAAAGGGTACCAATTTTGTGGGACTGGTTTCCATCTTGTGTATTTCTGTACTCTTTCTCTAATGTGTAAAACTCTTTCATTTCAAAACCACCCTCAAAATTAAGCAGCTGTATATAAATTAGTTAGAGTTATCTAGTCTAGTTACATGAATGGCTGTGCAAATCACAACAAATAGATCTGAATTTCTGGACATTTTAAAAACTATAGGCAATGCTTTTCGCTTGTTTCAAAGAATAATCTTATGTTTTCTCCATTATCAACAACAGTTATTCCCTAAAAAAGATATTTAACACGAAAATCATAAATTAGTTGGTTGATTACATGCCCAATAGATCTCTTTCATGATAAAAAAAATAAAATAAATAAATAACCTCGTATTCCCTAAAAAAGATATCTAACACGAAAATCATAAATTAGTTGGTTGATTACATGCCCAATAGATCTCTTTCATGATAAAAAAATAAATAAATAAATAACCTCGTATTTGTACTAGTACTAACTGCAATGGCAGGTTTGAAGTTGAGATTTTCAAAAGGGGAAAAAATTTAAGCTTTAATTTTCATTTCAATTGTGCAAGAATTATAAATGAAAACGGGGAAAAACTATAAACAAGCCAAAACTAATAAAATAAAGAGAGGGTTGTTCATGGGTTCGTTACTTTCTCAATCATCAATAGAAACCATGAACCATTTCAATTGATGAATGAAAAAGTTGTCAGCAAAAAATCTGTAGCAGGTCATACAAGAAGGTTCATTGGTGGACTTTTTTTGGGGGTCCATATTAGGGGGCACCGTTTAGTAAAACATAATATAAATTTGTTAAGATTTAATGTCTATCGCTTTCTTTATATAAATACCATAAAAGTTATTAAAAATAAAGAATTTTCAACCCCAACCATCAAAACTAAGAAATGACGTCTCTTTAAATTCTGCTAAACCACCCAGTAATTCCTTTATATTTTTGGTCTATAACAACAATTTGGGATGGCATCAGTCGAATATGAAGTGAATCACATGTCTAAGGGAGGGTAACATATGAGACCATTCGTCAGTCATCACAATATTGAATACAATGCTTGAAGGAAAAATCCAGGATCGGCGTTAAGGAAGCTTTTTTGAATTGTAACAGTATAAACTCTGAGGCAATGCAACATTACTGAGTATCATTTTGGCCTCATTTCTTGGTACACCGTTATACAGATATCAACAACATCTGTGAAAAATTCAGCTATACTAAGCAACCAACCAAAAACAACATCCTTGTTTTTCATACCTACGAAATTAGGAGTACAACAGTGTCGAGTTCAAATAATAGCCTGATCTTTACCCTCTTCTGCAGCTGCCAAAGGCTTGAGAGCTTTGAGAGGATTCATGATGACACCATCGATGAGTCCATATTCTTTGGCTTCTTTTGCACTCATGAAATAATCACGGTCTGTATCCTGGTTAATTTTCTCTAAACTTTGCCCAGTTTGATAGGACAGATACCCATTCAGGTTTGCCTTGTGATGCAGCATTTCATTTGCCTGAGAGGATTATGAATCATAATTATGAATTTATGATACTTGTGCAAAAAATTAATGGTACAAGTTAACCAATCATGTCTTCCCTGGCACATGGATGATATCCCTTATTGTATAGGTGTTAAAAATCAACTAATCAAATCCAATCCAAAAACCAACTAAAGCCAAAAGTATGACATGGAATGGAATACAAATAGAACAGGTATAGGAAAGGAAAAATAGGAATATGAGAGTATAGAACAATATTGTAGGGAGTTTAATATTATCATGGTTTAAGGATAACTCATTGGACTTCAAGTGGTACCTGTGATAGCCTTTAATTTTCTATGAAAAAGATATATGATTTTATCAAAAGAAACAAGAGGTTTGTGCCATCAAATGAGGGGGGAAGAAAACAGGGCCTATATATACCTGAATATCTATGTCAGTTTGCCCTCCTTGAAAACCACCAAGCGGTTGATGAATCATTATCCTTGAGTTTGGCAAGCTGAATCGTTTTCCTTCAAAAATGACAGGCGGGAATATAAAGTTAGATATAGTCATTTTTCCCTTTTGCAAAAGTGGACCAAGAAAAGAAGAAAAATGGATACATTCATTGCAAGTTAAAGGAATCATTACCTTTGGTCCCGGCGCTAAGCAGAAAAGCTCCCATACTGCTCATGAACAGATCAATATATAAGTACAGGAATTAAAAATTTCTTAAATAAAAAGTCAGAAGCATACAATCACCTATCAATTAGTTTTCAGTGAGAAATTACTCGTAATATTGGACATTTCCAGTGACATGTCAAGATACAAATATGTATCCAACTTTTATTTAATTGCAACTTTGATCCCTCGAATATAGCTGATGTGCTATTTTGGTCTCTCTAGTTTTTTCTTCTCGGTCTTCTTATTCTTAAAATTGAACAAGCTTAGTCAATCTGTTAATTTGAGGTCCAATATCTGATGGACGTGTTAGAGTTAAGTTGGACATGATGGAAATTATCTAGACTTGCCTTGGGGGGGTTGCTATACTCAGACAAGAAGCTATGATTGGTCGGGAGGCTATCCTTCCAACCACCATGCTTTAAAGAGGGAATGAACTTGAATTGTCTAACTCCATACTTGTCAGAAAGGTAAAGGTAAACAGTACCATCTCCCTGCTCCGGAGAAATGTCGAACTCAGCTCCCAATCGAGAAGGTACATAACCCAAAGCTCAGAGATGTTTCAGTTATGCAACTAAACTCAGTTGATGTCGATGAAAATACTTAACCAAGAGAGTACACATCTCCAGGCATTGGATGCCATGTTAGCACAACTTCCGTAAACTGTTAGATCAGCGTAGGCTAAGAAGCTGAATTAACCAGTTGGACGAAACTCGGTTTAATGAACCACATTTGTTTTAAAAATAAGAGGACTAAAACCAAGCAAAAAATAGGAGAACTGGAATTTTCAAGCACTAAATTAAAAGGAAACCCACTGAGTAATTAAGGTTTTATATTAATGGTATCTCTTAAAATAGACTATCTTAAGTCTTAACTACTGAGAAGAACTAGGCTAACGGTAGACCAAAAATCCAGAACATAAACACGTATGACATATATTGGAAATAGAGTGCACTCTGAGTTTCTAGCTACAAATGGTGGACCTCTCATAGCTTGTGTTCAGCATATTTTACAAAGGCGTAGCCTAAGAAGCTCTTAAGCTTTTTGTTCAAAAGTTCTTGGTTAAGGGTAAATGTTGATATGGAGCCTAACTCCTCCTTACAAAACCGGCTTGTACGGTGAGGAGTGCCTCCTCTTTATAAACTCTTATCAAGCGTCCTATCTAACCGATGTGGGACTAAATCCACCCCCTCAAAGACAAGCCAACACAAGGCAACTAGGGGCAGATCGCAATTAAGGTGGGATTACCAACACACCCCCTCACGCTCGGGGCGGGATTTCCAACAGTAAATATATAATTTTTGTAAATAATTAAAGACAATATGAGACAGCCATTTAGTCCAAAACTCCAAGTAGCCTAAATACAGTGCACTCTGAGTGACTAATGCAAATGGTGGACCTTACGTATCTTGTGTTCAGCATATTTTGCAAAGATATAGCCTAAGAAGCTCTCAAATTTTAAGTTCAAAAGTTCTTATATAAAGAAAATATCAATTTTTTTAAATAATTACAGAAAATATGCGATAACAATTTAGCCCAAATAGCCTAAATAAAACAACATTCCTTAAAAGTTTATCAGTAATGCAGATAAAAATAAAAAAATTAAAACAAAAATCATATCAAAGTTTAATGCTTAATTATACAATAATGCATAGTATACATAATACATGGCTATTTAAAAGAAACTCATTCCGTACATAAACTATGGTGACAATTCAATGCTCTTGCACAACCCTGTTTAAATTCATCAATTACTATTAAACCTAGATTTTAATTAAAATCTGCTATTTTCCATATGAAGACCCGATCTTTCATATCTAGTATTTATTGACTTTTTTCTGTAAAAATAATAAAACATGTATATCTATGTAAATATAATGTATACTCAATATAGGGTATGTTGGTAAAAATATGCTTGCTTTTATCCTGTTATGAAAGTGTAAGTCATTATAAAATGTAAGATAGTATTGTCTTATATAAGATACTAACTTGTACAATGTCATATCAAACACCACATAATATTCAAATATCCGATTTTATACCATCACAATCAAGTTTGATCTAATATGTTAGTACACCTTGTGCTGAGAAGACACCCCTGTGGTTGTGTTAATATATATACCATTTTTGCTTCTTAAAAAAAAAGTTTGATCTAATATGCATATGAAACGGACCAATTAGTGGCGTAAAGTTTGGTTGGTGTTGCTGCATATGAAACGGACCCTTAGCTGACAATTATGGTTTAACACTTGAATGTCTCACACGTGTATGTATTCAGCATGTGCATGACATAATCATGCCAAAAGATATATAATCATATAACCACACATGACTGGTTCAGACTAACTGCTCTCATGATTGGTTCAGACTAACTGCTCTCATGATCTCAAGTCTCAACAAATCTCGGTGTCCTATATCTTAAATTTTGTTCTTATCGATGTATCTGTGTCAACGTCCTACATCCCTATCTATGTTGGGGTTTCATAGTCTACTAATGACATGAAACATAGAAAATGACAAAGGGGTGTGTATGAGGGCGACCAATCACGCTAAATAAATAAACACAAATAGAAAAGAAATATTTATCTAAATTAAGATAGGCTTAATAGACAGTGTGCAAGTGAGGGTCTTAATTCATCTTCTTAAATTCTCCTAGCACTAAGCAAAAAAAAGTGAATAAGTTTTGCATGTGTACATGAAAGTTAGGATAGACTTTTACCCTTTTACTGATAGTGAGTGGTAACTTATCAGCAATTATGTATTATTACCCAGAGGAAAAATGAAATATTACCTAGCCGCCAATCCAACACAGACAGTGGACACATCAGGTCTGATATGCCTCATTGTATCAAATATTGCCATACCTAAGAACAAAAACAAAGAAAGTGTATTACTTTTTGAATGAAATGATATTTTCTTAGCCTATGTTTAGAGTACATGTAATAAAAATAAATATACAAACAAGTGCAAGATAGTTGCATAAGAAAATTATTACCAGCTGTAACCGATCCTCCTGGAGAATTTACATACATGACAATATCCTGTTCAACATGGTACAAGATCAAAGATAAACTCAAGATCATAGGCATATCAAATGTATGTGTTTGATGACATCTCTAGAAATGCAAAGGATCACTTTATATAGATAAAGGCATATCAAATGTATGTGTTTGATGACATCTCTAGAAATGCAAAGGATCACTTTATATAGATAAAGGTATATATAACCACGAGCTTTGAACAACTAAAAAACGAAGGACAAACCTTGTTTGGATCAACAGCATCTAGATAAAGAAGCTGAGAAACTATGATATTTGCCATATCATCATCAACTGCTCCACCACAACGGATTATTCTCTAAATAGCAAAATAGATTATTAATACTCGAAGGACTAAACATAAACTAAATTCTCAACATGAAGCAACGCCAAGAGTAAAAAATCCTTACATATTGGAAAAGCTGACTTATAACACTCTGGAAACGCTCCTGCACCATTGGGGGTGGCCCTTGTCCTTGTGCATAGGTAGGAAAATAAGGCGAAGACGGAACTCCCAAATCCTCCCTAGAAGAACACATAATTCAAATCAATAAATAAGACTAAAGTTAACAGATTAAACAAATTAACAAGCAAAAATCTACCTTATGGACCAAATACCCTGACGTGAACTCCTCTCAGGTCCCCAAAATTGATCACCATACACAGCTTTCACGGCAGATTTTCGGATAATCTTTCTAAATTCTACAGATTTCCTCAATTTCCTGCAAATCACAGCATGGTTTTATTCCCTTAGTAGAAGTAAAATATAAAGAATAACATAGAATATTCTACAGGAAGGGGTCCTCCAGGCCCCGAGGGAGGAAGCCCCGGTAATTTGGAGTTCAACCAGAGAGTAAGTACAGTCTGGCCAATAATTGTTTTAACCAAGATTTGAACTCAGATTCTCATAAAAGATTTGTCCTTAACTAGAGCTAATTAATCACTTGGTTAATTTGAGCTAAAACTAGTAAAAATTGAAAGTCTTTTACACCAAATCCAGATTATTCATTTGTCTCAAAATTAATCCAGTTCAAATTTATCATAAATTAGCATCATTTTTCAGTTTGATACAATACAATCTCAAGAATAAGCCAGTTCAAATTTAACATAAATTTGCATCATTTTTCAGTTTCATACAATACAAAATAAAAATGAATTCCAAAAAATTTCAATTTCACCCTAACCCCACTAGCAAAAATATGAAAAGGGGCAATTTTCTATGAACCTACTACCCTAAAACAAAGAATCAAGTAAACAAACAACAAAAACTCAATACCCACAAATTGGAAGGAAAAAAAAAACATCGAAATTATAGATATGAAATAAAAATAAGAACTTTACAAGGAATTAAAATTGAGTTAAAAGAAAGGGTTCGGAATGAGTTCAAGGGTTGTTATAAAAAATTGAAATTGAAGCAAAGATAAAGAAAGAAAAAGATACATACCCGGAGAGCAAAGAGTTCGAAGGAAGAGAAAGATTGTAAGAGTGAGAAGAAGAACCGGTGGTGGGGGAAAGAAGAGGAGAGTTGAGTGTAAGAGAGGAAGAGGGGGTGAGAAGAGAAGAATGAGACATTGTTGTTTGTTGGAAGAAGAAGAAGAAGAAGAAGTTATCTGTAATAATCTCTAATCTACAATTTTGTAGAAGAGCGAGTGGAGTGTTAATGCGAAACTTGTTCCAAGGAAACTATTACAAAACAACAAATTTCATTTTAGGAATATCTTGAGGTCTTTTTCGATATAATCTTTCAAAAAATGAACGAAATTGAAATACTTGTTTTATTTTCACACACACAAAAAATTCAATTACTTGATTAATAAATATGTGGTTAAGTCTCATAAGTGTAGCTCAGTTGATAGCTATCAGAGATAATTTGTGTAGGGGCCAGGGTTCAAACAACGGATTCCCCACTTCTTCATACATAATGTGTGTGAATCTAGCTACTAGGCTACTTGACAACAAAAAAAAAAAATATATATGTTGTTAATTATTTTCATACTTTGGTTTATAAATATTTTGTCCCATCCTATTTACAATAAATATAACAATTTTTGTTAACTCAAATATCTCTTATAAATAGAATACAGAAATTATAAAAAAAATTGTCACATTTATTAACCATTTACGTAAAACAATTAATATGAAATTTTGAAAGTCATTATCCACGTTTTTTAGATGTTCAGATATGCATACAGCATATATACATTAATCATCCAAATGTAAAATATAAAATAAAAAATTAACCATACATACTTTGAGAATTCTTGGAAATTCGAACTTGGGTTTGTTCTGAGTTCTTTCCAGTTCTTTCCATGTTGAGTAAGTGTTAAGAAAACATTCATGTTTGCAGTAAAGAGCCTTGCAATAAATTGATGGCCAACATTGATGATTGTCGTTGATAACTAAACAAGAACCGTAACCATGATACATGTGCAAATCAACCTCAAATGTGATCCTCGAGAAAGCAAATGATTTGACTACTCTTACAAGATGATGCATATCGACGACATCGAGCCAAAACTCATTGGCACAAAGATGGTGACATGATACAAACTGTTTTCATGCCCCGCCACAACTCGTAAGAAGGTAAACCATATCATTCCATAGAGAATGATAATGGAAACAAAGTTAATAATTTTTTTGCCATGTGTGACTTAACTAAAGATTATTTCCTATAGTTATTTCAAAAGAAAACTAGTGTCACAAGTCCTGTTATTACTGGTATACAACAAATTGTTGACGATTATGACAATGATTGCTCACGACCCCGTTTATTAAGGAGGGATTTTGTGAAGCCATGTTTTATATGCATCCTAATAAATGCCCAAGTCATGATGGGTATAACCCAGATTTATATCAATATTTTGGAATTTGTATAGTAATGATGTTTTCAAGGAATATTATGTTTGACTTGACAAGGGACAATTTCCGACAACTCTAAACATGACCAGCTCTTATTCCCAAAGTTAACATTCAGACAACAATGAAAGACTGGCACCCCATGGCACTTTGTAATGTCCTGTGCAAATTGATTTCTAACGTATTTGCTATCAGATTGAAAGTTGTTCTCTCAAAGTGCATATTTGATAATTAATTGGATTTTGTCCCCGATCACTCCATTCTTGAAAACTCCATTGAGGTTATTCATTACATGAAGACAAAGACTAAAGCTAGCGACAGTTGTATGGCCCTAAAAATTGATATTAATAAAGCTTATGACATGATGGATTGGGAGTATATGTGAGAGCTGATGAGTAAAATGGATTTTAGAGTGAGGTGGATTCAGTGGATGACTACGTGTGTGGAGTCTGTTGATTACTCGATTCTCGTTAACAACGAAGCGGCAGGTCTAGTGATTTATAGGCGCAGATTGCACTTTTTTCAGAATATTTATAGCGTCTTTTTTCTGCAACAAGAGGTTCCTTTCTCCCCTTATATCTTCATTATTTGCGTTGAGGGCCTCTCCTCACTAATTCGATGTGCTGAGAAGAGTAGAGAAATTCGAGGTATGAAATTGTTTAGGGGTTCCCCTTCAGTGTCTCATCCCTTGTTTGCGGATGATTGCTTCTTTTTCTTCCAAGTCGAGGAGAGCCAGACACAAGTCATGAAAAACATTATAACATCATATGAAGCAGCCTCAGGTCAAACTATTAGTTTTCCTAAGTCAGTAATCTATTTTATCATGAATGTAACTAACACTTAGAAGAATTCTATCATCAAAATTTTGGATGTTCAGGCAGGGCTTGGCACAGGCAAATACTTAGGTTTACCTCCATGATTGGTTGAGACAAGACATCAACTTTTGCTTTTATAAAAGACCGTGTTTGGCAGAAAATCAACTCTTGGAGTAGCAAATGCCTTTCTAAAGTAGGTCACGAAGCCATGATCAAATCGGTTCTGCAAGCAATTCTATCATTTTTGAGTATTTTCCTTCTCCCTAGTACACTTATTAACATTATTGTGAAAATGATGAATTCTTTCTAGTGGGGTCATGGTCGGTCCAATCATTGTGGCATTCACTGGTTGTCATGGGAAAAACTATCGGTTATAAGAATCATGGGGGTATAGGGATCAAGGATCCCACTTCTTTTAATTTGGTTATGTTGGGTAAGCAAGGTTGAAAGTTTTATACTGGGCCTACTTCTCTAGTTTCTCGTTTGTTCTGAGCTAGATACTTTCCAAATGGGAGCTACCTTACGACTACTATGAGACATAGTCCACGCGAGCTCGTTTAGTCTGACGAATGTGTTGAGGTTGTTGGCCTACACAAATTTGTTTACAAGATAAAGGTGTCAAATGCCCTATAGAGTGTGTTAGTTGTGTTTCTTCTCATGAGGATTTGGCCCACATGTTTTTAGAGGGGTTTGGTGAGTATGTGACTAGATTTTGTTTGTGGTCATTCATGAGGAAGGTTGGATTAGTTATAATTTCAACATTGAATTTGGTTTTGGTGGTTAGTTTTATATCGGTGTTAGTAATAACCTCAGTTAAATGACATCTGTATGGTGAGTATTCTTATGAGTGTTCCGCCTATATAGGATGTCATCATAAATATACAAAACGAAACAAACAGTTGCACGTCTTCATTTCATATTCCAAATCTTCTCCTTAATATCATGGCTTATGAAGCTGGTGGTAAAGATTAGAGTGTGATCACGTCTTTTCTTCCCGCCCTCGTTCATTTGGGGCTGTTCCTAGGACTTGCATGTATTGGATTTTCATTTTTATTTTCCATCTTGGTTATGTTTAAATTAGAATGAAAATCTCTTTGACCGTTAAATTAGTGACGAGCATGCAAGTTAGTTGTTGAGAAAATGGTGACACATATTTTGCATAGACAATGACATCTTTACTCCTAGAACATCTACAAATTGTAAGTAAAAATGAACTATTATCAGTAATAACTTGCCAAGAGGTCCAACATCTTTAAAACCATCCAACCAATCAAAAACCATAGTTGTGATGTCATTTTGTACTTATAAGGGCATTATGTGCTTATACAATTTAGAAACCATAGTTGTTATGTCACAAGCCATTGCTGCAAGTCAAGGAAATCAAATATTCTTCAACTGCCAATATTGATGGATGTCTCCTCCCTGAAACTGTCTAAATTCTCATTTATACTCGTAATTGGATTTCAAAGATGTTGACAATAATCGTTAGTAAGATGTAATTAATAATAATATTTCATTTTAACTTAAACTTTTCTTGTATACAGAATTGTAGATGTGTAAAGAGTATAAAAGATTTCTTTGGAGGAATTGTGTTTCATAATCTGAAAGATTGGAAATGTAGAAATGAAATAGACAAAAGACACACTAAACAGAGAATGAAACATGTAATGCATCTATTACCAAAAAGAAAATGTAATCCATCACTTTCATGGCAGTACATGCTTAATTAGATGATTAGAACACATCACCAGACTTGCAAATCAACCCAAAAGCAAATAGAAATTAACCTCAGACATCCAAGGAAGGAATGCAACTGCATTAGCTTTCAAGCCTGGCAAAGGCGAAAGCTATTAGGCGGCCACTACGAATGTTTTGAGAAACAAGCCTTAGATTTGTCATCAATGGTTAATTGAAATCGAACAGTTGGCAAAATCACAATGCCACCATGATTTTGTCAAAGCCACAATGATACCAAACATGAGTTTGTTTTACATTGAGTTATAGGTAAAACACATGTAATCAAAGTTAATCATAAATGTGAATCACAAATTGTTTATGCAATCAAAAGGGAATCAAATCAATGACATCAAATTTTTTATATCAATCAAAACAACAATTAGATTAACTCATATCATTCAACATACATTCTATGTTTCAATTGTAATAGAAAACACACAAGGCACATCAACAAAATTACAAGAGAATAATTTGACCTCAGACATCCAAGGAAGGAAATAACAACATTAACTCTCAAGCCCGGCGAAAGGCGAAAGTTCTTAGGCGGCCACTGCGAATGTTTTGAGAAACAAGCCTTAGATTTATCATCATTGGTCATTTTTAATCAAATAAACAATTTACATCAACAAGACTGAGACACAAGATCAACTTTGCAGACTCAATTTCAAATGTTATACAAGTATTGGATCTTCCAACATTGCCCAAAAAAATATAACAAATCAGTGTAAAACAAACATAAGATATTCAAATAGACATTGCCTCAGACATCCAAGGAAGGATAAAACAACACTAGCTCTCAAGCCCCGCGAAGGCGAAAGCTCTTAGGCGGCCACTGCGAATGTTTTGAGAAACAAGCCTTCAAGATATCATCATAGACAATATTCATATGACCATCATGAAAATAATCAAAAAATTGGCATAAAAATCATGCACTACATCATAAGAAAAATAAGTAGCACACAATAACAATATCAAAATTGAATAAATAAATAAATACATTTTTCTCCTTGATTAACGAGATTTCCAATCAACACTAGCAAACATCTTATATAAAGTTCAAAAATAAGAATGAAAAATCAACAAAAACTTATAATTTCAAATAAAAATAAGTAACTGTGATTGTGAAAAAAGGACTCAGAATATGGGTGGTGATATAACAGGATGGTCGGCAAGGTCGAAAAAGACCAATTACGACGAACGAGACATATCAAAGAAATCATCAGTGTCCAATTTGTGTTTCAGATACCAAAATGAAATTAGAGATTAAACAACAACCCCGTAAGCTAAAAATAAACAACGAGAGTAAAAAAACAAACTTTGAATTGTGATTTAAAAACCCTAGAAAGCGATTGGGGAATTAACTAGGTTAAGAGGATCAATTTTGCGGCTTACTATTCTGCGATTGTTAATGTGAGGATTAGGGTTTTAAGGAGTTCTGTTGGGCTTCTCTCTAAAACACTAGAATGTTCCATTTCAAATCACGTATTTTAATTAATACTTATTTTCACTCAAAATAATTTACAGCAATATTAATTAATTGATTATCAAATTAAAAATAAACAAATAATAGTATTTTTTTTATAGATAGATGAAATGGCTAAGAATTACAAACACAAGTAGAAGAACCGAGTCTCGAACTCTGTTTATGAAGTCCGATCTAGCAATTTTGGTTTTTTTATTAGTTGAGTTAGGACTTGTAAACAACAAATAATAAATTTAGATATGGTTAATTGGTTTGATAAAATAAAAGAGATTAATTGGTGTATTGAGTACATTTTTAATGAGTTGGTCCACAAGTGATAGTTGAATTATAACAAAATTGTTAGATGAAATGTCTTAACAAGGACTCAAACTCCGACTCCTCCATTTATATATGAGTTTTCAATGCATATTTATAATTTTTTTCCTATAATATTCACTAACTATTTTACTCAACATAATTAATCACATTTTTTTTTAAAGAAGAATTAATCACATATTTAAATTAAGTTACCTATGTATTGTTATTGAATTTTAATGTCAAATTTGTTGCGTTAAAATATCATTTCACATAAGACCACGCCGATAATAAACCAAATGAGGATAACATTTTTACATAATAGGGATTTTACGTGAATAAAATGAAAAATTACCATTTTTTAGAGGCAAAATGATAATAACTATTTAAAACTCACACATATAAGTGGAGGAGTTGAGATTGAATCCAATCTATCAATAGGCACAAACGAACACGCAATGGGAAAATCAAGTAACAACACACAAGACGGCAAACAACACAACACCACACTCAAATAGTGAAATCACGAATAAAATAGAAGAAAAAGTTTAATCTATGTAAAAATCACTTATTTATATTAAATAAATGTAGATGGATGATTCTAAACCAAAAAAAGACATAAAAACATCTTGTTAGATGAGTGTAGCATAGAATTTGCCATTTTTTTATAACCTTAAGGTAGTTTTTTTTTTCTTTCCAGTATATGTATTTTCTTTTTGTTTCTAGGTGAGACAAGCTTTTAAGAAAATAATATTTGATACTATGAAAGTGAGTGTAAATAACTTGATAAAACTTATAAAGGTGGGTGTACGTATAAAGGTGGGTGTAAATAATCAACAAAATATAGGCTGCTAACTTTCTCTTTAGCGATTTTAAGTAGGTGTTGGTTGTTAATTTATTTTTTAATTTTTTTAAGTGGATGTAAATTAGTAACCTCATATATTGATCTAGTCTTAGGACAAACGCACCAATTCCATGTTAAACTTATCTCTAATGGGAATGCGTTATCCATTTTTGCAAAACATACATACTCACTCTACCCTAATTAAGATCCTTAAACTTGCAATCATAGTATAGGCATATATATTTGTCATCAATATATATTATGATAATATCATCATTGCATAACAATATGAAAAGGGTACAAAACATAGTGTTACTAATGAGATATAGCCTCACCAGTCACCAGTCACCACCTCCTTCTCCCTCCCATGCCATGATCTCCCATTTCATGAACTAATTTATTTAAATCTTATGGTTATTAACTAAAGCGTTCATGATGCCCAAACAATTACCACCCAAATCAAATAGAGTACTTGAATCCCGAGAAAATGGCATTTCAACTCCAGGAGATTTCACAAAAGCATCCTCACATGTAGTTTTGTATGATATCACAGAACTGAACTTGTAAAAAGAATCCACGACATTGTGTTGTCCAAGTAACTCAACTGTCTCATTGATTGCATCCAGCATTGATTTGTATTGTGTTTGGCATATTTCAAGAGCCTTGATGGCTTTTTTGTTGGTGCTAGGGTCTTTAAGCAACTCTGTAATGATAGCTGCTACAGTCTTGGCTTGTTGGAGGGTGAGATCAACCTCAATCTCAAGTGCCTTGAGGGGGTCAAAAGGACCTTTCATGAGTGATGAAATGGTTGCAGCACAAAGAGATGGACTTTCTGCGTCGACACATAATTTTACGATCTCTGGATCGGCATTCTTGGCAATGTCTTCTGAAATACTTCCTAGCAAGTTTGGATCCTCTAATCGAAAAACGAAATCATCTGGAGAAGCGGAATTCTCTGGCAGATTGAGACCAGAGTCTGGTTGCTCTGGGACAATGTAATCAATAACTTCGCTTGAAGGGGTTGGAGTTGGGACATTTGTGGAAATGGAATCATCAAAGCGAGTTGATGGGACGGCATTGGAAGATAGAAGAAGAGAAGAGAAGGATAGGATGACAAAGAGGCTTTTATTGAACCTAGGATCCATCATCTCTCCTCTTCGAAAAATATTCAAAGAGCAGAGACAAATGGAGACCGTAAAACTCAGGTTGTAACATGACTCTTGTTTATAAGGGTTGAGTTTTATTGTTGCAGGTGGAAAGAGAATTTCCACACAAATTTTGGCACCTTTTCAGTTATTGATTATAGGCTCTCATTAGTTATTGTTGTAGGTTGATTTTGCATGATAATAGTAACCTAAAAGGTTGGTATTCTTGTCGCTAATTGTCGTCCGTACACATAGAAACTTACACTAGGTTACATGCATAAATAGAAAGAGACAGGTTGACTTGGTAAACTAATGAATACAATAAGACTAATTCACCTTTATTTATCTTTTCCCTGAATTTTTTTGATTATAATTGAAGTTTTAAAATCAAATAATTCTAACATTCGACTCTCATTGCATGATTTGCCTGTGTAATTTAGTAATATGGAACGGAAGATTGGAAGATATAGCGACCAATAAGAAAATAAGTAAAGAATAAAATATCATATATTTAGATAAAAATTAGAAACCAGTCATTATTGTATTCATAGAAATTATTTTTAATAATTTAAATGAATAAGAAATAAATTTTATAATTCTTTAAAGTATGATATTTTTAGGCCTAAATGTACATATTTCCTACTGAGCCTGAATTATAGACCACCTAAAGAGGAGCCAAAATGACTCTCAGGCCAAATTCAGTCCCAAGGGCATATATAAAGATAATGATATGGATAAAATGAGGAAGTTGAAAATGATAAAACTATACGGATTTTTATGACCAAAAAATGTATATGGTTGATTCTAGACTAAAAAATGACATAAAACCATCTTCTTTGACGAGTGAAAGAAAAATAGAATTTAGAGAAAATATATGAAGATACTCTCTCTAAAATATATATTTATACGGTAAATGATCATGTCCATATTGTTATTTCATTTTTTAGTTATCACCAAAAAGAAATTCTTTTTTTTAATAGTAAGCCTCCTTAATTGTATTGAAGTGGTTAGGAGAAACAACATTCCTTCAAGGTGTGTGTCCAAACGCACACAATTGATAAAATGATTATATTGATAATTGATCTAGTTTTAGGACAAACGTGCCAATTCCACGTTAAACTTGTCTCTAATGAACTTGCAATCATAGTATAAGCATATATATTAGTCATCAATATATATTATGATAATAGTATCATTGCATAACAATATGAAAATGGTACAAAACATAGTGTTACTAATGAGATATAGCCTCACCAGTCACCACCTCCTTCTCCCTCCCATGTCATGATCTCCCATTTCATGAACCAAGTAAATTAAAACTTGTGGTTATTAACTAAAGTGTTCATGATGCCCAAACAATTACCAGCCAAATCAAATAGAGTACGTGAATCTTGAGAAAATGGTATTTCAACTCCAGGAGATTCCACAAAAGCATCCTCACATGTAGTTTTGTATGATATCACAGAACTGAACTTGTAAAAAGAATCCACGACATTGTGTTGTCCAAGTAACTCAACTGTCTCATTGATTGCATCCAGCATTGAATTGTATTGTGTTTGGCATATGTCAAGAGCCTTGATGGCTTTTTTGTCGGTGCTAGGGTCTTTAAGCAACGCTGTAATGATAGCAGCTACACTCTTGGCTTGTTTAAGGGTGAAATCAACCTCAATCTCAAGTGCCTTGAGGGGGTCAAAAGGACCTTTCAAGAGTGACGAAATGGTTGCAGCACAAAGAGCTGGACTTTCTGCGTCGACACATAATTTTACGATCTCGGGATCGGCATTCTTGGCAATGTCTTCTGCAATCGATCCTAGAAAGTTTGGATCTCCAAACTGAAAAACGGAATCATCTGGAGAAACGGAAGCAGAGTTTTGTTTTTTATGAGGGACAGAATTCTCAAACAGACCAATACCAGCGTTCGGTTTTCTTTTCGGGAGAATGTAATCAACATATTGGACTGAAGGTGCTGGGGCTGGGGCTGGGACACTTGTGGAAATGCGAGTTGGTGGGACGGCATTGGAAGATAGAAGAAGAGAAGAGAAGGATAGGATGACAAGGAGGCTTTTATTGAACCTAGAATCCATAGTCTCTTCTCTTCAGAAAATATTCAAAGAGTAGAGACAAAGGGAGACGGTGAAACTCAGGTTGTAAGGGTTGGGTTTTATTGTTGTAGGTGGAAAGAGAATTTCCACACAAATTTTGGCACCTTTTCAGTTTTTTATTATAGGCTCTCATTAGATTCTGCATAATAATAGCAACCTAAAAGATTGGTATTCTCTGCCAAAACAAAAAAAAGGCCAATACTCTTGACATTAATTGTAGTTCGTACAAATACATAGAACCTTACACATAGTTAGTATCCTCTCCATTTGTAATTCCCTTTGTTTATTTCATTTGGAGAGATAAAAACACAAAGAAGTTTGAATATAAAAATATAAAATAGAAAGAGACAGGTTGGCTTGGTAAACTAAATGACCTATAATTGAAATTTAATACAACAAACTAATTCACCTTTATTTAATTTTTCTAAATTTACGATTCAAGTTTTATAATTCTAACTAACATTCCTCTCATTGCATGATAGACTGTGTAATTTAGTAATACAAAATTAGGAGATAAGGAGAATGGTATTTATCAACATATATAGAACAAAAAATTGGAAGATATAAGCGATCAATAATAAAAACATAAAGAATAAAATACTATATATTCAGATAAAAAATTGAGACCAATCAACATCATTATTGTATTAACATTCTTCAAAAAAAAATCATTATTGTATTCATAGAAATAATTTTTAATAATTTAAATCAATAATACATTTTACAATTCTTTAAAGTAAGATATTTTTAGGCCTTAATATAGACCACATATTTCCTACTGAGCCTGTATAATATACCACCTAAAGAGGAGCCAACATGATTTTCAGGTCAAATTCACAATCCCAAGGGCATATATTTGGTTATGATGATAATATGGATAAAATGAGGAAGCCGAAAATGATAGTGAAACAATACGGATTTTTCTTTTTAATTAAGATTATTTTTTTTCTAAAGCCAATCTGAAAAACAAAGTAACATACTACAATGCACGTATGTACAAAATTTTATCCACTTGGAACTACTGTCACTTAGGGGAGAACAGGACTGTGGTTTACCATGGAGGATGTCGAAAACGACAACAGAAGAATCCCCTTCCTAGCGAACCAGCAACAACACATATAAACCTTCATTGCCCATTGGGTATGGTTCCATCCACCTTCAGCCATGAGAAATAACAGATCTCTAAATTAAGATGTAAAAACATTTGGATTGTTTGCCGGTTCATGGTTAGCTAGCATTTCAAACTACATTCATCGTCCTTCATGAAGATCTTCAGAGAAAACAGCTGTCCTAGAAGTGTTGTCATAGTCAAAGGCACTTAGACCAGAGTAAGGACCAGAAGAAAACATTGAAGATGTCCCATCAGAGTCATAAGTCGCAGAGGACTGTCTCAGGTTGGGTCTTGTATTGGATGACGGTAATGCAGGATCATGATTTCCTGTGATGCGCTGAACCATTTTAAGTGACTGTACCACTTCCCCCATTGTAGGTCGTTGACTTGCTTCAGGTGCAACACAGGCTGCAGCAATAGTGCAAACACGGAAAAAATCTTCCTTTGGATACCTTCCCCCAAGCCTTGGATCAGCAAGTTCTTCTAACTGCTCCTTAACTCTAAGAATTGGCCTTGCCTGAAATTATAGTTCGGTAAATTATTTTCTATGACCTATCAAGTGTAAACTACAAAGGACAGATTTAGTTTCATATTCCAATCATTTCCAGCAAAAACCAGGTGGAAGTGCTTTCGAGTTTGAACTGAATGAGAATAATGAGGAAATGTTGAGTTATGAATCTAACCCAAGTTACAAGATTCTCTTGTCCAGTTGGCTGTGACATTTCCACAGGTTTCCTTCCGGTCAACAATTCTAACAAGACAACCCCATAGCTATAAACATCGCTTTTAACAAGTAGGTGTCCAGTCATAGCATACTCAGGTGCTACATACCTACATAATAGTTTCATTTCATCTTAAATCTTCACTATAGATCAAACGGAAATAAAAGTGAAAGAAAGAAAAGAATGAAACTAACCCAAATGTGCCCATAACTCGAGTAGACAGATAATTAACTCTGCCTTCAGGTGCTAGTTTAGCTAGACCAAAATCAGCAACTTTAGCATGAAAGTTGTTCTCAAGTAATATATTAGATGCCTTGAAATCTCTGTGTATGACACATGGCTGTGAATCTTCATGCAGGTAAGCAAGTCCTCTTGCGGCATCAAGTGCAATCTTCATCCTGGTGTCCCAATCCAGAGAGCAATTTATTCCCAAGGGACCTAGGGAAATCAGGGCCAATTTCAATCAAGTATAATGAAATTATTTCTGAAAATAACTATCAATGTAACAATAGAGACACAAAGCAGGTCATTCAAGATTAAAAAACTGAACCCATTATTCGAGAAATTACAATACCATGAAGCCAGGACTCCAAACTTCCATTTGGGACAAGCTCGTAGCAAAGTAGGTTTTGTGATGAGTCACGATTGCTATAGTATCCAACTAGTTTTACAAGGTTACGGTGATGCAGCCGGCTAAGCATCTCAACCTCAACCAAAAGCTCTTTGTCACCCTGCTGCCCTCCATTAGTAAGCCTCTTAATCGCAACAGCAGTTCCATCATTCAAAACACCTTTAAAAACTCTACCAAAACCTCCTTCTCCAAGTACGCTTGCTGGTTCAAAATTATTTGTTGCTTCTCTAAGATCTTCATAAGAAATAAATCGTGTACTAGTTGGGTGGGGATGTGATGCAACAGATGAAACTGCATGTTCTATCCTTGGCTTTTCTGCAGGAAATAAAGCAAAATGTCAGTAGCAGGCATCAAAGTATAGAATACCATACAGTTTTACAGACGATAATGGAAACAATATTGTGTGTAAGAGTGCATCAATTTTCTAGTCCCAATTCAATAGATAAAATTGTACGCTTAATCAAGTTTCTTGATCAACCACAAAACATTCATACAAGTTCAAATTCAAATCTAATAAAAATTTCTCTAGTCTACAAACTTCTTTGAAAATACTTGTGCTAAATAAAAGCAATGAATTTGCTTCAGTCCAGAAAACTTTCTATCCTATAAACTGCTTGTGTCATGAAGTAGATTTTCTTTGAAAGGAACCCAATTTGCCTCGATTTAACTGTTACACTTCCTGCCTTTATGATATCCAAATCAAGAAAGGTGACCAAGTGTATAACTTATAGCAGTTTTCACCATTAGAATGCTGTTATAGAAATGAAAAAATGAAAAAGAAATACAATAACAGTCACGACTAGAATACTTGCCAGTTTCTGCAGGTCTTTTTGTTTTTGGCCTCAGCGTGCATAAACAAAGTATAAGTACACAGATAATGGACATGATAAGTATCCCAGTAATAATTCCAAGGATAACAAGTAAATTTGAATGCCTTCCCCTGTCTGAAGTACTCGATGATGTAGCTGTAGGTACTCGTCTCTCAGGAGTTTTCACAGTTGATGCAGCAAAAGTAGGAGCTGCAGTAGAATGCAAAGATACATTATAATACATAAATGCATAGATATTTATTCTTAGACCCACTATACAAGGATCCACCCCCAGAAGGAGGCACATGATTGCTATTCAACTTCTATCAGTAGTCACAGAAAAGTCTCTGGTGGTACTATGCAAAATAGATGTAGTTGCTTAAATTGTCTAAAGCTTTGAATGAGCTAAAAGCCTAACAGTATTCAGTAATTTTGCTATAAAATTAAACATCTCACTAAATTTGTATAAAATCCAGGAACAAGGAAGACTGAGAGGCAGTAACATGTTTGTAATGGTGAACGTATACAAGGTGCAAATCCATGATGGCTAAAATCTTCTAAGCATTGCTATGACATAAATATTTAGCTATGTACAGTCAAGAATCCAGATTTAAATTTGATATAGAACAATGCAGCATAAGATTTTCATGAGCATCAGAATTACAAGATCTGGGCTACCAGGAAAAATCAGAATAAGTCAAGAAGCCATGGTAAGTAAATAATGGATTAGACCACATATCATCGACATATATTTTCTTTCTTTCCTTACCACTTAGAAGTGAAGTAACAATGAAATAAAACAAATGGACAAGTAATCCATATACATGAAAATAATACAGTCTAAGTTGTTAAAACAGCAAGATTACATACATAACAAAGGTTTCAATACCAAGTGAGAAAAAATTGACTGTATATTTTTTGTACAATAATGATCTCATTGTAAGTACTTTTCAAATATTATGAACACCAAAAGATCACGATCTGTGGTGACATATTTCAGAAGTTCAGACCCATTTACCTTTAGAAGGAGTTGGAGGTCTAAACCAGGTCAAATTGAGAACCCTGTAATCGCCCACGAATCTACTGTCTAGTCGAACCTTATGAAATAAAAGGGAGGAGTTTATTTTAGATGCTTCCTTGGCAGAGAAACTGATCTCTTTTCGCGGAGTGATATACATTGATATATTCAAAGTCAATAAGCTGTGTACATAAAAGTTTATCAGCTCAATTTGTGTAGCACGCATCCCCAATTGTGCGGCCAATTCATCAAGAAAAAGATTCCAGTCGGGGTTTTCCGAGACATTCAAAAGAAGAAGGTCTAACTTTATAGGATAAACACAATGGCAGCCTTCACTACCTCGTTTCAACACCATGTCTTTTTCACAACAATCTGGTCGAATAAAAAAACCATACTATGTCATATAGCAATACAAATTTACAACAACATATTCTAATTAATGGAAAGCAGCATTAGAAATCAGGAAGAAAAAAAAAATTCCCTTTGCTAGCAATCTTTGATTTTTCATTTTCACTTAAACTTAAAAAAGATTACAAAAAACAAATATTTTTCTCACCATTTTCTTTTACAAAATCAAAAATAGTAAAAGAAAATGGTAAGCATTTTCAAAAGTTTTCATTATTTCCAAAAATGCAGTCTTCCTAAGAAGTCTTCCATCTTTTCTATGTCACAACTCACAACAGAGTCCATCATCGTATTGTTAGCAATTTAAAATAAACGGTTAAATATCTTTTTGTTCCTTCTAAATATACCAAAAAATTCATTTTTAGTCCCTCTAAAAAAATTCATTGGATAATGATCCCTATAAACGTTCCCACCTTCAAAATTAATCCCCACTAATTAACTCCCATTAACGGAAGCTGACACGGCAGATACATATTTAACCCTAAAACAAATCACTATGTTTGAGAATGAAAATTGAAAATATTTATAGAAAGTAAACAGACCCATGATTTTTTTTTGCAAAAGAGTGTAATGGCTTACCGGAAAGAAAAGGGGGCAATGGTGGATGAGCCATAACAGAAGGAATTGCATGCATAGGGGAAATAGATAAATGAGAAGCTTCTAGTGTTGTATCATATGCACCACATTCAACTATAAACACTGTACTAAATAATAACACAAACACTCTTTTCAGCAATATGCACTGACCCATTTCAAATCCACCTGCATCAATTGTGAAAATACTGAATCAGCATAAATATATATATCATATAATATAATGAGGCACTAAATTAAGATTGGTTATTGTAATGAAAAGTATAATTACCCATTAAAGAAAAAGGGGGGATTTTTGGGATGAGATGGATCTAAGGGAATTGGGATTGGATTCAAAAAGGAAAAGGGGGGATTTTTAATTGGGGCAGTGAGGTGTGTGTGCTTCCATGAGGAAGTTGAATTGTTGGGAAAATTTGGTACTGTTTACAAGTTTCCCTGTGTGTGTCTTTGTGTGTTTATTGTTTCTTTTTCTGGGTTTTGTTTTGGGGAAAAGGATTTAGTGGTTTGGTTTTGAGTCAGTGCTAGAGTGTGAAAGTGAAAGTGTCATCATGTTTGAAAATTTTGACTATTGTGGTCACATTTGAATAAGACTTCATAAAAACCCAAAATGTCCTTCATTTTAAAGACATAATATACCTAACTTTTGTTGACATTTCACTTTTTCTAATATTGTAAAATGGACTCATCTCAAGATAAATGTGTTAAGTTGAATATTAATGGAAGTTGTGGTACTTCCCGTGACGTTAGTTTTGCCGGTTTATTTCATGACAACAAAGGAGATTGGATGGTTTGGCTTCTCTTCTAATGAAGGGTAGAGGGATGCGCTTTTTACTAAGTCATTTGGGGTTTATCATGGTTTGATGTTAGTAATCAACAACTTTATTTAGCAGGTTATTTGCAAGACAAATTCTTTATAAGTCTTCAATCTTCTTCAACATCTGGATCGCTCGCATATGCATATATACGGTTCTTTGTTGGTGATGATATTTTTATTTAAGGGGGCTTATTTCTAACATTTCTTTTCAAAATATGTTTAGAGAGAGCAATAGTTGCGCGGATTTCTTGGCCAAGCTGAGGCGCTCTTCAAGGTTATGTGCGATCTTTTGGCAGACTTTCCAATATAAGTTGAAGAGAATGTTGAGGCTTGATGCCCCAAACCGAACCTTGTTTGTAAGTTTTTTCTTCTTTTTTCCTTTGTCATTATAAAAAGAAAAACATTTATTAATTCTGAATGAATAATATCATATTTTTTTGTCTGAGAATGAATGAATATCACCACCAAATTATATTTTTTGCAAATTTAATAGTATTATTTTTTAGGCCTCCAGTTTTTCAATACTCAAAAGTCATTCTTTGAGAAAAGAGAAATTTAATTTTTCAATGTTATTTTCTTCGTCCTTCTATCCTCGCTCAATGGAAACAACTATAGAATATTTTCCCAACTTTTGGAATTTTCTTTTCAGCTGCAGGATTAACATGCATTTCTCCTTCGGTGATAAACAGGCATCGAGACAGAAGGGGAGAGACTACTCAATACACATCAAAGCAGCTTGTCTGAATTAATGGCATGCAAAGGAAACAAATACCGCTTTTACAAGAAGAATCGGACAGAAAATAATAACATTGACAAATTTTTGTTTATGATAGACAAAGGTTGATGATTAAATTGTTAATGGATGGTAAAAAATTAGTAGCTGGGATCCAACGCGACATTCAACATAGAACTCCTTCGATATCTTAACTCAAAAATCGCTAAGCTACTTATTCCGTGTCTAAGATAAGCCTCATCAACTTTGGCATAGATTCATACTCTTGTTTTGATAAAAATGTTTTCAATGAATTCATTCGGGGGACTACATTCATAATATACAATAAAGTCCAACGAATTAACAATATATTTACAGCGATGGGTTGATTTAAATAATAAGTTCAAATACGAGCTTAGTCAAAGATGAATTATCGTTATGGAAGACCCATTACCCAAGCCTTCAGTTCCATCTTCAAAGACAAGTTGGAACTAAAATGTGCGAAAGGCTGTGGAAAGTGTTCATCAATGTTCTCAAAGCTCTATGCCCAAGAAAAATATGTTCACGTCTTTGGGCAGGCAGTGACACCTGTGTTTCTGGAAGCCATTCTTCGTAGGGAAGCATTTGGACATGCTTCCAAGCAAGGCTCCTTCAGGACGGTGTCATCTTCAGGAAGTGGGGGAAGAACTCCGAATTTGAACTGCAAATTTAAAAGGTCAAGAAAATAGTGACATTAGCGACCTCATCATATAAATTTGAACTCCATAAGAGAATACGTAATATTACCTGACAGCTATAATCAGCAAAGTTGGGCTCCATGAGTAATGGAACTCCCATATGATCCTTGAAGAAGGTCTAAATTGAAAATAGAGTCAGAACCAATCATCCATAAAATGTAACAACTTCAAAGCTGACACAATATTTTTAACTCTTATAATAACATGAAAAAACCAGGGATTGGACTTGAATGTTTAATGAATTTCAGTTAAAGACGGATAGTTTGGATGAATCTGTGTTCGAATCCTGACTGAAACAGAAATTGGCCAGAATTTTGTTACCCTCGTCAAACTCTAGATTACCAGAATCCCTTCCCATGAGAACCGGCGGGTTAAGACACAAAAAAGACATGAAAAGAAAATGATAGTAGTTTGAAGAATCACTAACCTGTGTTGGAAACTTGCAGGTGTTGATGCAGATACCAACACACTTGCTTTCCTCCAGATACTTGCATCTTTCAACATGCACCTACAAAATTTTATAGTACATACACCACTTTCAATAATACAATATGATATTATTTAGTCATAAATACACAGGGAAAGGTATAAGTGATCACCCCACTATTCAATGAGGTTCCATCTGGTAGGTCTACAGAATTGACTTTGCAGGGTCCCATGAGCCATTGACAAGTAAGTGCAGTAACCCTTGCTTCAAAACTTAAATAAATGTTTTAGGATATCTCAAAAAAGTTTCTCACTACTACCTTGTTACGTTCAGGGCAACATCATCTTGAAGAATTGTAAAATGAGACATAATCCTATCAGACTCACCAACCATTATAGCGGCAACTTTGCCTCCGCCTATAGGAGCTATGAGCATTTTATAGAGCTCCAAAAGGAATGGAGGAAACAAAGACCTCAAAATTCGTACCTGTAACAAGACACAAGGGCTAACAAACATGCTCTGGACAAATGACCATTCAAAATTCAGAAGAATCATATAAGGTGAATTACTACATCACAAATGTGATGACTTACGTTGCAGTGATGTGTAAAGTGGAAACACGTACATGTATGAACAGAATATGTAACATTGTATTGCGATATGTCTGGAATTGTGGTATAGAGTTGAATGGAGTGGATTGGAATAAAATGGAATAGAATTGAACGAAGTAACATCCATTTTTTCACAAAGTTAACTAGCTTATTCCATTCCACTCTAGCCATCAAACCAAACATACCTGATGTATACCAAACTCTCAAAACCAAAATGGTGGAGTTCTTTGTCATCCATCCCCCAAAACATCAATTCTTATCTCATCAGTTTTTCAAATAAAAGTCTACACGAAATAAGTTTCCATTTTTATCATCTAATGATTTTTTTTAAAAATTGAACCAAAAGCTTTACTCTCTCTTTCTAATGCCCTGTTTGGATAAGCAGCTCACAAGTGCTTATTATGATAAACGCTTATGCACAAGCTATTTCTATAGTAAAAGATTAAAAAAAAGGTTAAATTATTTTTATATCTATTTCCATAAACTATCTTAAAGAACTTATGAAAATAAGTTGAAAACACCTTATGAACAATTTGATAAGCTGTTTTCATACCTTCTCCTAAACAGTCGCACATAACTTAGGTGGGTCGATAAGCTCAGATAATGCAATCCAAACATGCATTGCATTAACTCACTTGAATATAAACCTTTTGAAACCATGATTTTGGTTTGTAAGGAACACTTGTGAAGTGAAATACTATTATTACATGTTATCGAGATTCTGAAAGAGAAAATTACCGTAGCTTCTATGGTATCAGAGTTTGTAGTGCCTTTCATCATTAGACGGTTAGCAACTTCAATTAGTCCGTCATATCCAGGTTTCTTCGAGTCCCATCCCACCTCCTATTATAGTATTTTCATACTCAGCCAACATTTCTTTCTAAAAGCTATAAATAAGTTAACTAGAAGGGGCTTGTTTGTGTTGTTTGGTTACCTGAACCAATTTAGTGCGAAACAAATTGAGGAACAAATCATCAATAACCCCAGGCTTGTATTCACTCTTTGGAGCTGCTGCAACTCCCACCTAATTCAAATTCAATCAACACACGCACAAAATTTCATAATCGCACACGAAAAACAATAGCAAAAGATGCAAACCATTTTGGGTCCCGACGATGAAGATGAAGATGAAGAAGAAGAGGCTGAAACGCAGAACTGACGTTTACGAATTCCATTAGAACAAAGCGTTGGAATTGGAACACCACCAACAACAATACTTACCGCCTTCATTTCTTCCTAACTGTAACAACTAACTATACTTCACTTTAACTCTCAGCATTTGCTAAGGTCACCGCTTCCGCTTCGGGTTAATTGTTTTTAAATGTCAATTTTAATTTATACTCCCTCCGGTTTAATATTACTAAGTTGTCATTTGTTTGTATATGTATTAAATTTGATTTTTCGTATTTTAAAACAAAATAGTAGTATTAATTAGGGGTATGTTTAGAAAAAAATAATATATACATCTAGTAATTTGAAATGGGGTTTACATTTAAGGACAAAAATAAAGTCAAATTGATGCTTAAATATAAAAAGGAAGGGAGTAATAATGAACGAGTTTAAAATAGTTTTCTACAAAATTTTCATTAAAAACTATTTTGAAAATAGTTTTTTTTAAGGAATTTTGAAAAAATAATTTTACGGTTGGATTCGAACATAAATTCTCTAGTCAATGTTTTGTGTCCAACTGGTAGACTAATTTTACGTGGTAGACTAATTTTACGGTTGGATTCGAACATAAATTCTCTAGTCAAATTAAAAAGATCTTTTACAATTTTATTCAAATGTTCTTGGGTTTGAAACAATTTTTAATCACATTAAACCGCTAATATATCATTTCTTATGCCAATAAAGATTGATTTAATTGATCATCGTGAGCTTAACTTAGTTGGTAGGGATATTGCATATTATATGCAGGAGCTGGGGTTCGATCGCAGGACACCCCACTTCTCCACAGTTAAATTGTGTGAATTCTAACCACTAAACTACTTGACAAAAAAAAAAAAGATTAATTTAATTGATAAGGAGTTGACCCTTTTGCAATATACAAACGCTGTTTGAATTTTGAGATACATGATTCTAATGAACCCTTATAGTTTAAGTCACCTAAATTTTTTATTAAAAAAATATAAATAATGTATTGTTTCCTTTCCTGTCAAATTAATTATCGCTTAAATAGGTATTCAGTTTTGCAAATATACGTGATTTAAGTTTTCGTCCATAAACTTATTAATCTTTTCAAACAACCAGTGCAAATATAAATAATGTATTGTTTCCTTTCCTGTCTGGGTTTGTTTTATGAGATTTATGGGTTTGTGTTTATGTTGAAGATGAAGGGTCCTTGGGTTTGTGTTGGGTTTTTTGGTACATGTATTTTAAAGCAGAATGCAGGGGTGCTATCATCGTTTTACTATCGTCTGGTTTCATTAAGGGTGAAATGGTTCGTTGATGCCTTTTTTGCTAAGTCATTCTGTGATTTCACTGCCAGCATGTGCCACTCAGTAATCGCAGTCCACATCAGCACAAAAATGAGAATAGAATCAAAACTCAAGCGATTATTATTTGCAGTGACTGTTTGGAATGATTAATAAGTTCAGGGACAAAAACCCAAATGACGTATATTTACTTGGATTGGATACCTATTTAAACCTTAATTCTTTAATAATAAAATTTAAGGTTGTAATATGATACCCTACTATTACAATTATAAGAGTAAATTGTTGATTATTATTTTTTCAAAATTATATTCATTCAATCCAATTCAAATTGTTTAATCCCACTATTGATTTATGAGAGGTCCATTTAAAATCAGTGTATATGATTTATCCATCGAAATTGATAAAGTGGGATGAGTCTTTGCACAAAGGGGCATAGACACTAAGTCTCAAGCTAATGAGACACACTTGGTTGGGCACAAACTCAGATAAAAATATTTGGACGCACACACATAAAATCAAGAAAAAATTAAAATAAAATAAAATTACAAGATATCAATTAATGTGACTAAATGTTTTTTTATTTAATTTTATTAATTTCATTTGAGTGTGCTCAAATAATATTTATTTGGGGTTATGTCCATGAAAGACTTTCCCCGAGCCAACACCCCTCATTGTTAATTCAAGTGAAAGATAAAAGGTTAAATTACACCGGAAATCCTTTAAGTTATTTAATTGTAACATGAAGATTTGCATTTGTTTATGAGTTTAATGAATTTTTTTTGAGTTTTTGATTATTTTTTCCATAAAAAAGGATAACTATCTTGTTATTTTATAACATAAAGGACTAAATTGTTAAAAAAAAAGATAAATGACTAAAGTGTTACCTAAAATTAAGTTAAGTGACTAATTGTGTAATTTTGCCTAACATATTCATTTTAAGTATTCTTTTTTTATTACTTACGTTCTTTAATTTATTTAACTTAACAAGTTATTCCTTTAAGTATTTTTTCGTAACACTTAAGTCATTTAAGTTATTATTTTAATTGTAACTTTAAACCCCAAGTAACTTATATTCTGAACCCCAAATTATTACGGTTAAATAAATTGTTTTTATACGGAAAAAAACTTAAAACCAACAATTAATTAAAGGTATGAAAAATCGTCCCCGTGATCTTAACTCAGTTGGTAGGGACAAATGCATATTATATGCAGGGGCCGGGGTTCGAACCCCGGATACCCCACTTCTCCATATTTAAAAAATGTGTGAGCTCCAGATAGTAGGCTACCTGACAAAAAAAAAGGTATGAAAAATCTTAAAAGAACGGATTTATTACGATTAAATATCTTTGTGGTGTAATTTAGCCAAAAATAAAAGGACAAGGGTTTGCGTTTCAATAAACCAGAACAAAACCCAAAGACAGAATCCCAGCAGAGGTTCGATCATAGAGACTCTGAAATGAGTTACGGCCGTTTGATTTCCGGCGGAGGAAGGCTTCTCCGACGACTCTGCACGGCTACAACAGCAGCTGAGCTTCCGACGAAGAAGGCAAACCTGTACCAAAGACTAGCGGTGCTGGAAAAGACAGGAGAAACCGTGTCGCAGACGTTGAATCAGTATATAACCGAAGGCAAAGCCTTAGAAAAAGGTGAACTTGAGAGATATATTCAGGACTTTCGAAAGAATGGCAGATTCCATCGCGCATTAGAGGTATCACAATATCGATTCATGTTGAGCTTTATTATCCTTGTAATACCGACACTTCAGATCGAAGACATGTCCCCTATCCAACACATTTTATGTCATTTTTCAAATTATCATCAGTGTCGAAATGTTAGTGTCCACTGTTCATGCTTCATAGTTTATCATCACAATCCAATCCATAGACAATGCAAAAAAGATACCATCACTTGTTGAGCCTTTATGGTGGTACTGGTAATGTTAAACAGGTTTATAGAGTGTGGAGTATGCTCAAGAAGGTCTCACCTGTAACCAATCAAAGCTATTATATATATTATGCTTTCTACCCTTAGAAGGCTTGATGATAAGGAGGGCATAATAACATTGTTTAAGGAGTGGGAATCTAAGCATGTTAATTATGATACAAGGTTGGCTGGTGTTGCAGTGGATGTTTACTTGAGTCAAAACTTGGATGATGAAGCTATGTCGATCTTTGAGAAGGCTCTTAAGCGGTGTAGAGGACCTTTCTTTAGGATTCAGGAATTGTTCATGCTTTATTTATTGGAGAAATGCCAATTGAATGGTGCTATGAGCCACTTAGAAGTCGGCGATTATAAATACCGTCCTTCACCACAAGTTGTGAGTGCTTTTCTAGAGTATTATGAAAAAGAGACAGATCTTAATGGCGTTGATGAGTTAAGCAAGATTCTCTCGGGAGTCACAATTTTGATGAATCCTGTATTGAAACTTACGTTACTGCATCCTTCTCATCTCTTGGTATTATTAATCAAGTATTGAAGGAAGATTCTGATGTTGACGCAGACGAGAACTTGTAACTTAGAAGCTGGTTTTCACTAGGATAGTTACGATTTTCCAATAAGGATAGTGTAGGCTGAGTATTGGCACATTCATGTCATCATTATTTAGTTAGGATCCTTAGTGGTAGGAAGAGAAAGAATTGTTTTTTCTCTTATGAGGACTCTTGGCTTTGGTTATCTTGTATATAGAGTTTTTCTTTCTTTTTCGTTTCATTTCATTTGAATACAATTTTCATTCCTCTTCTATCCTTGTAAACCTTGCTCTATCATACATATGACAATGAGATACACTTCTATTTTTCTATGTCACTCCACAAATTTCAAAATACACGTAGAAAAAAGTGTTTGACCAAACACCGATTGGATTTCAATTGAATATCAATATAAAATTAGTTTGAATTGATAACACATATCTTTTTAATTATTAGACAAATGGCGATGAGTGTTTTAAAGAACATTGTTTAACACATCTAAAATAGTAATTTTTATGAGAAATCATACATCTAATATATTGAAAAAAAATAGCCTTAACATTTCAATTGATGATTACTTTGTTTGGAATCTTAAACAATATCTTTATATCACTTATTAGCAAGACCATATGTGGCTAGGAGACTCGTTGCTTGACAAAATCTATTTAAAATCTTGTACCGGGGTTTGGCAAAGTGTTGATGTGTGTTGCTTTTGAAGCTGTAGTTTGCAGCTAATGCATTTCCACGGTGAAATGTAGTCAAACTTGCCGTGAGGGTAACGCGAAGTCACTAACAAGTTCCCAAACATACACAGTTTCGTGTACTATTTGGCTCAAGGCTAAGTGATTTGTCTGTCATTAAGGTTACCCTTGGGAAAGGTTTCACGAAGTCAATAACATAACATCAACCCGTCTTAACATTTTTTTTATGGGAACTTTTTCCTTTTGCTTCAATGCAAGAGATATTATGTAAGTGTGAAATATAATTTATTCATCGCTAAAATATCATGTGTTTTTTAGATATTTTTCTTTTGTTTACTATCATAAAAATATTTTTTTAAAAAAATAAATCGATGCTTTTACCAAGTTTCTATTTTCAGAAGAAAAAAGAAGATTCTTTCTTAAAAAAAATCTCATACAAATGAGGCCTTAATCAAATTCACCCCACTATCTTGATTTGATATATCTTTGTCATTATTCACTTAAGTTAAAAAAACATCTTACAAATTTAATATCATTATAGTTCTTCCAAATACCAATTTCGGGTCTAGTTATGTCCACGGGTAGGGCGACGATGATTTTTGCATGTCCCATATTGAAAGTTATATGACTTTGAACAAATATATATAAGTCATCCCACAAGCTGATTTTGTGTGATTGTGTTAGATCAAACCACAAATTTCTAGATGCTATCAAAACCTATCCAAGATTTATTGGGTCATCTACTATTAGATTTATTTGTAAGGATGGATTAATGCAAATCCACATTCTAAGACACCCCACATCATATGGATGTCGGTTTTCCCTACTTCACACTCGTTCTTTGTCGATGTTGACAATTAGATCTATGTTCTCACCACAACGAATGCCAGTTTTCCTCGTCTTGCCATATAAAAAATAAAAATAAAATCATATTAAAACTATATTTTCTATTTTGAAGAGATACGACACGTGCCAGTGACATCTTAGATCAAAAATTGGGGTATGACAATATAATATATAATTAAATATACATAAAATAAATACATGTGTATAAGGAAAAGAAATTAAATCATACTTTTTTATTTATTAATTTGACGTGTTCAAGGATGGGTACGGGGTAAATATCTACATCCTGGCCCCATCCTCAACTATGAATATTGGAAAAAATCAAAATCAACACCCTTATTCGTTTAAAGAGGGTTTTTATGCTAAAATCAACACGGATTTAAGTGGGCTAAACTTGATTCACATCTTGCAATTTTAAGTATTATTTTAGATTTTTTTATTTCAAAGATTATTGTAGAAGATTAGATTGATAGTTACTTCAATTTCAAGGATGAATTTGAATATTTACTCCACACTTCACTTTAACTATCCTGTTTTTTTACCGGTTACCGGTTAATTCAAGTGAAAGACAACACGACGCCAGAATTCGCGTTTTGATAAACCCTAACAAAACCCTTCAAGAAACAACAAGTAGACAAAATCCCTGGCGGAGGTTCGATCATAGAGACTCTGAGATGAATTACGGCCGTTTGATTTCCGGCGGAGGAAGGCTTCTCCGACGACTATGCACGGCTGCAACGGCGGCTGAGCTTCCGAATAAGAAGGCAAACCTTTACCGAAGACTAGCGGAGCTAGAAAAGACCGGAGGAACCGTGTCGCAGACGTTGAACCAGTATATAATCGAAGGCAAAGCCTTAGGAAAAGATGAACTCGAGAGATGCGTCCAGGAGCTTCGAAAGTATCGTAGATTCCATCACGCATTCGAGGTATCGCAATTTTTCACCATTTTTTTCCACCCTAAATTTTGATTCATGTTGAGCTTTATCATATATATATTTGTAACATCGACTCTGATTGAAGGTGTGTCCAGTGTCCAACACTTGCCGGTGTCTGACACCTAAATGACTCTAACTAATTTGATTAAATTGAGTTACATCTCTCTCAAATTATTATCAGTGTTGACATGTCGTGTCTAGTGTCCATGCTTCATAGTTTATCATCACAATCCATAGATAATGCAAAACTAATTATGTTCTTTGTAATGAGAGATATTTTTTTGTTAATAAATGGATCAATTGGCTTGGTGGTTTAACTAAAGTACCGCTCGAGCTGAAGGGACAATTATATAGTATAGTCGTAAGATCGGCGATGTTGTATGGGACAGAGTCTTGAGCGATAAAGAACCAACACGAGAATAAAATAAGTGTAGCCGAGATGAGGACGTTGTGTTGGATGTGTGGTATGAGTAGACATGATAGAATTAGAAATGACAATATTAGAGAGAGTTGGGTTAGCACCTATCGTAGAAAAGATGGTAAAAATTCGACTTAGTGGTCTAGACATGTAGAGATAAGACCTGTAGATTTTGTAGATTAGATGGAGGTTAGCCAAATCACTAGAGGCAGAGGAAGACCTAGAAAAACTACACAGATTAACAAGTTGGATAGGGATATAGTATATGATAAAACACTATGACGCCGTTTGATCCATGTAGCCGATCGCACTTAGTGGGATAAGGCTTGGTTGTGGTTGTAATTAGAGATATTTTTCATTTGATTGTGATGTTTTAAATTTTTATAATGATGTTTTGATTGGTTGCAGATAATGGAATGGATGATGATGAGGCAAATTAATTTTTCATGGGATAACTATGCAGTGTATTTAGATCTAATGTCCAAAGTGAAAGGAGTGGTTGAAGCTGAGAATCACTTCGACAGTTTTCCTCCTCCTGCTAAGAACAAGTACACATACGGTTCTCTTCTAAACTGTTACTGCAAGGAACTAATGCTAGACAAGGCATTGTCTCATTTTGATAAGATGGATGAATTAGGTTATTTGACTAGTTTGTCTTTCACCAATTTGATGTCTATGTATATGAGGTTAGGTCAACCGTCGAAAGTTCCTCAGTTGGTTAATGTTATGAAGGAGAGGAAAATTCGCATGACTGAATTTACATACATTTTGTGGATGAATGGTTGTGCTGCTTTGAATGACCTTGGTGAGGTTGAACGTGTTTATGAGGAGATGAAAAGAGAAGATGAAGACAAAATTGACTGGAAGACTTATAGCAACCTTGCTGCTATCTATATAAAAGCTGGATTTTTTGAGAAAGCTGAGTTGATGCTTAAGAAGATGGAAGGAGTAATGAAGCCGCGCCAACGCGAAACTTACCATTTCTTGCTGAGCCTTTATGCTGGGACTGGTAATGTTAAAGAGGTTTATAGAGTGTGGGGGACCCTCAAAAAGATCACCCCGGTGACCAATCGGAGCTATCTTATTATGCTTTCTAACCTTAGAAGGCTTAATGATATGGAGGGCATTATAAAATTGTTTAAGGAGTGGGAATCTAGGAATGTTAGTTATGATTCTAGGTTGGTTGGTGTTGCAGTGCATGCTTACTTGAGTCAAAACATGGACAAGGAAGCTGTGTCGGTCTTTGAGGAAGCTCTCAAGAGCTGCAGAGGACCTTTCTTTAGGATTCGGGAAATGTTCATGGCGTCTTTATTGGAGAAAGGTCAATTGGATGGTGCTATGAGCCACTTAGAGGCCGCATTTTCAGAAGCCGGCGATTATAAATACCAACCTTCACCACAAGTTGTGAGTGCTTTTCTGAAGTATTATGAAGAAGAAACAGATCTTGATGGTGTTGATGAGTTAAGCAAGATTCTTAGGAGTCACAATTTTGATGAATCCTATATTAAAACTTGCATTACTGCATCCGAATCATCTCCTGGTATTCATACAGTGTTGAAGGAAGATTCTTATGTCAACCAAGCGCACGAGAACTTGTAACTTGGGAGCTGATGTTCACTATGAATACACCATACCCATCATTGAAAAAACAATCACGTGTGTATCATATGTAGGTACTGTTAATTCCGAGCTAGTGATGATTTGACAATCAAGATTGATTTTTTTCCTTAAGATAAGTACTGGTTTATCAACTTCTTTCGGAATTGAAATGTTAGTCTAGTTGTTTTGTTTGCTATGATGATTATAAGTTGAATTTTAAAAAAGACAAACTGTCGGTGGAAACTTATTTTACACTTGTATTGTTAGAGTGCTGCATGAGCTCAGTCCAATAGGAGGGACTGTTCTTGTGGGCTTAAGGCAGGATAGGCGCAAAATATGGATAGTCTATGAGGAGGAAGAAAAGAAAAGGAGAGATAGTGTTAAGGTGGGCATCTGGCCAATTAGTTATGATTTTCCAATAAGGATGGTGTAGGTTGAATATTGGAACGCTCATGTCATCATTATTCTGTTAGGACCCTTAATTGTAGGCAGAGACAGAATTGTTTTCTCCATTCTGATGAGCCTTAGCTTTGATAATTTTGTATCGAGAGTTTTTCTCTCTTTTTCATTGCATTTGAATACCATTTACACTCTTCTGTCTTTCTTAACCGTGAACTACCTTACATCCAGTTAGAAACATCTATTTTTCCATTTCATATCTCAAATTTCAAAAACATTTGTCAAAAATGTACGATGAAGCAAAATAATAGATTTTTATTGGATGTCGATGTAAACTTGGTTTATATTGTTATTTTATTTTTATTTTTTGTTTATACGGAATGTGTAGTTTTTGTTCTGGACATACAAATGTTGGTTGTTATTTTTCTACTTCATGAGTTTGGACGCAAGTTCTACAACTCCTTTTCACTCTCAACTCAAACAAGTTTTGCTACTCAACTCTTATGACGTGTGTATTAATAGATTGAAAGGAGATAATATATACATACTTAACTATTTAATGAATAATTGTTTTGTATGGAATCCTTAAACAATATCCTCTTGTCACTTATTAGCAAGTCCCAAATCCTTTTAATTTACGAAGATTATAACAACTCAATAGGGTTAGGAGTTAGAACCGGCTAGGATACTCATTACTTAACAAAATTTATTTAGTATGCCCTACTTATTTTCCTATAGTATTTGGCTCAACTTTATACTCCCTCTGTTTCTATATCTAATCCCCCATTTGACTTTATTTTTATCCCTAAATGTAAATCTTCTTTCAAATTATTAGATGCATTTATTATTTTTTTCCTAAACATACCCCTAATTAATACTACTAACTTATCTTGAAATATGAAAACTCAAATTTAATACACATACAAACAAATGACAATTTGGTAATATTAACACACAAAACAAATACATTAATTACACTGACAACATTTTTTAAGAAATGTGAAAAGGGCAATAGATGCCTACATTAAGGGACGAATGGAGTACTTCACAAATGACATTGAAAACTCGCACTCACGGTCACAATTTCCAAAGTATTTTGTGTTAAACAATTTTTTTAGTTACTAAACCAAAAAGGAGACGATCTGTAAATCTACTCTAGATTTTAAAGAGATTAGTCTCCATAATTAATAGTAGCATATATGTTGAGAAACCAAAAATATATATGAGGGAAACAAATTTATCAATCGTTGCGTTTGATTCATCATTTTGAAAGGGAGAAAGTGATTTGAATTTGACATTAAGCGTTACCTTTGGGGAAGGTTTCACAATTTACTCACAAAGTCAACATCAACCCTTTTAACACTCAACACAAAACTTGTTAAAAAAAAAAACTCCAAACAAAAAAAACATGTTTGTTTGATGGAAACTTTTTCCTTTTGCTTTTAAGAACCATCATTTATGCATGAAGTATAACAAACCAAACAATTGAACTTAAATGGTTAACGAGTTTCACCAAATGATGAATCGTTCAAGAGAAACCAAATCCGATTTTTGAATGGAACAATTCTTGATCGGGCTATCTTTACCACATGACCGAACTCCGGGTTACCAGTACATCCTTCCCTTGAAAACTAGAGGCTTAACAAAAATATCAAGGATTATGTTAACGAGTGTCCTAAGGGCACATGTTAAGGAAACGAAAAGTAGCATGTTTGCATTTGATTCAACAATATTTTGACTTTTAAAAAATTAAATTCATCATTTTTCAATACAATATTTCTATTTTTATCCTCTTATCCAATGTCACAAGGGCACTATTTAACATATCCCAAATATCAAACATATCAATTAGCCAATTACAGAGGTAACCAATATGAGTGTCAATAAAAAAAAGGTTTTATTTATTTCTCAACTGAATATCACTAGGGCGCCCCTCCCTTAATTTGGAGGATTAAAACAAAACGATAAAAGTATAGTTGAAAAGGAATCGAATATAATACGAAGAGATTGAATACTATTTATTGATTGCTTCAAGCAAGAATAAATAGAATGAGATAATTAGTTTCATTTAATCCAATGTCTCATTTTCTTCTCTAATTTGCAAAATGTGAGATGTTCAATTATTGAAACACTTATGAGTTGACAATGTCATATTAGTATACTCCAGTTTTTTAAAAAAGAAATATAGCACCCGGTGAAAGCAAATTGCACGTTGCAACAACTAAGCACAAAATGGAACTCCATTATACTTGGACTATTGAACTAACACTTTTCTGACACTAAGTAAAATAACTAAAGTAATACTTCAAATAGAATTAAAAAATAGGGCAAGAGAAAGCACTAAACAGTACAAACTACAAATCTATATAGTACAATCGTAAATGAATAGTACAATCCCAAACTCAAGCTGTTTGATACACTATTTAAAGGTTCTCCATAGGAGTAAAGGCTACACTCTTGGGATGTAAAACCCGATAACTCACAAACACAGACACACAAAGTGCTGCTACTGAAAGTATAAGCGAAAATGCACTTGCAAAATTCCATGAGCTACTCGATGCTGCCTCCGCTGACTTGCCACTCAATGAACTGCTCTGAGATATATCAATTGGAACCCAATCACAGTTAACAGAGTAGTGTCCGGAACCGTGCCATGGCTTGCCGTCTACTGGATACCAGAATCCGACAGACATCTTGCTTGATCCGCCAATGGTGAATTGTACATCCTGTAAGGTATAAATTTGCATGATTTTAATTGTTTGGTACCGCTTAAATGACATTCATGCGTGTTTGCATCATGTGTTGGTTTTGAGTTCTCACAAAGCTATAAAATGAATCTTTGCACATGAAGAATTAGGTTGAACATAAACATTATATTTGAGAAGAACTTTATGATCTATTCCCTCCACTTCAACTACATCCACAAAAACTAAAACTAAAAAAGACGGCACTTTAAAGTTAGGTTGTTTTAGCTATTGGGCATGGCGGAGAAATATTTCTTATGAAGGCAAGTTTCCTTTGTAAAGAAGGTATTGCAAAACAAACTGGTAGAAGATATCTTATCCAAAGCCAAAACTGTTTGACAAAATAGCATAGATCCATAATATCATAAATACAAAATCGTAGTTTATCACGTGACTTGGGGTACTCTATGCCAGAATTCATTATGATTAATAAATAATGAAGTTCATATGTAGTCCATGAGTTATCTAGAAGGATTTGACAGACCAAGAACTCAGTTAATTCAAAATAGGGATTCAAACATAAGAGGAAAGATCAACGTAATCTCTAAGCAAATAAACTCTTCTAAATGCATCATAAAGGTTTCTAACTTCTAACCTGTTGCAGATGATCCATAGTCCTCAAAGGCCTAGAGAATTCAAAAAAATACGTGCCCTTTTTTCCATTTTCTGCATAAGGGTTCTCATCCTTTACAAAACCTGTTATAGAGAAACATGTGAGTAGTAATTTACAGCAAAATGATCCAGAATAACTAAATGATACGGTAGAAGAATGCAGAAAGCACATATTTAAGGTGCTGCGACTAAGGCCAGTTTTAATATCATATATGGGGTTGCAACTTGCAATAGAATCCATAATATGCTTTAACATAAAAAATAGAAAAAACCGTTACTTTTGTCCTCCACATACACGTATCATCAATTTAGTAATAACAAGGATTTGGTCATCAATTTAATCCCTTAATAATACAGAGTTCATTCATTTTGGCTCACCAAGTATTTTTCACATCAATTTAGTCTTTAAATAATGTAAAATATCATCGTTATAGTCTCTAAATAATGCAAAATTAGTCCCTAAATTAGAGCTTCCTTACACTATCTACTTCAGCTCATTTCCCCATTCTATTGGAGTGGAGTGAAAGTTAGCCCAGTATTAGACTCTCCCTCAATCCAACAAAGACTGTTTTAATTTATGATACCTTGAAACATTGAGAGACGCAATATCCATCAAGGATGAAAAAATGGGTTTTTCTAAAATAATTATAAAAGGAAAATATTGTGGATAAATGAATCCATAAGAAACAAACCAGTCATCCTTCTTTTATGGATCACTAAACTTTTGGCCCTTAGTGGGAATTACATTAACCTACCTAGTTGGAACAGCACTATATTATAAATTATTGAAAGCAGCAGGTAATTACTATTGGGAAAAACCCAAGTCCCACATCAGATAGATAAGACTCTTGATAAAAGTTTATAAAGTGGAGGCACTCCTCACCTTAAGAACCGGTTTTGTAAGGATGAGTTAGGCCTCAAATTTCAACATGGTATCAGAGCTTGTCGAATTCAAGGGCCACCTACCTATCCACACACCAAGCCCAAAGAGTGCTGGGCGTGAGGGGGTGTATTGGTAAAAACCCCAAGTCCCACATCGGATAGATAAGACTCTTGATAAAAGTTTATAAAGAGGAGGCACTCCTCACCTTAAGAACCGGTTTTGTAAGGATGAGTTAGGCCTCAAATTTCAACAATTACACATATGAAAATTTGCCGCTGATATATTTCCCGAGGACATAAATGATGTATGGACATGCTCTATGTCATACTATATGCATAACATTCAATTCATGGTTTATATTTTCAGTTTTTTACTTAATAATATATATACATATTATGCATTTATTTCTTTCTAAAATAACATTATGTATTAATTATTATATTTATAAGAAGAAAGTTTGAAAACAACCATTTCCATAAAAAGTAAAAAAATTAATGTTATGAACCCACCCCAAAAAAACAAACATCCTCCACCGCAGCAAAGTGGTATTTTTAAAAACTTGGTGGATACCAGAAAACATATTGTACATATATTGGTATATTTACTTTTCAAATTATCTTTGACACTATTAGTAGCAACTACATTACGTTGGAAGATATTTCTTTGGTATGAATATCGTTAAGAATCGGATGTGAAATCATATTTGAGATAAATAAATGATTACATGATTGTTTAGCTAATTATATGGAGAGATTTCGGGATTCATTCCACTACCAACCAATATTTCAGTCTAAAATCAGCTTCGGACGATAGTTAATTGATGGGACATTTTACTTTTCTTTTTGAACAGTAAAAGGATTACCTGAGTGAACTGTAAAGCTGCTATGCCACCAAGCACCTTTCCAGTCATTCTGTGCACTAGAATCATTAACTGAAAACAGAAAAAGGTCCAATGCTTAATGTATATCCCTAAAATAAAAATTAGACAACAACCTAGGAAATTATCAACAAAAAAAGGGAATTGAAGAAAATATTAGATGTTTAACCCACATTGTAGGGTTATAGCTTATATATCCAATTGTATGGTCACAAGGTGAGACGCGACTTTTTTTATAGTCTCTAAATCTTTGAAAATAGACATTATCACCACCCCACTTCAAAGCATATGAAAGTATGAAACAATGGGATATTTGTTGAATTCCCAAATCATAAACATTAATGGCGCTACAAAATGTCCAACAATTTTATGCACAAAATCTACATATGTAAATTCATTATTCACATTGGGATCAAACTTAAAAGTTACTCAATGAATGATGTTTTGAAAAGATAGAGAAAAGGACACAATCTGGTTTGGCATAATGAGGCTTCCTATTTTGTGCAGAAACGCCACATTTTCACCACAAACAGAACAAAGTGATTGCAAAAATCCCATTGAGACAAATAAAGGAATTGATGAAAAAAGCAATTATGAATATGAAATACTTCTTATGTTGAGAATCCTGGTTTGTGGTCCCAACAAATGTGTTTGTCAATCTTCTGTATGTCATTTTCAAATATAATTATCTGCTTATAGTCTTTATCCAGTTAGGCACTAATAAATTGTCTGTGTAATCTTAGCATAGAATATGCATAATCCCTCCATCTATTTGTCCCCTTCTATACAGATGCCTTAATTAATTCTTCCTCTCCTCCAATGTGGAAGAAGCAATCTTAAAGTAGACATCATGCTCATGCTCAAATCCAATCACTGCATAATCATTTTGGGATCCACTTTCATCTTGTGAAGCGGCACAAATTTTAAATTGGGTGTGTGGGGCAAAGATAATTTATTTAACAATTTTTTTGTAAATGAACTTTACTATAATGTAAAGTTAGAAAAGATTTATATCAAACGCAAACCTTGATTTGACATGGCTAAGCTAAAGGAATAAAATAATTGACATCCTCATGCAAGGTTTAAAACAATATGTCATTGTTTCTTATATGGCTGAAGCATGTAAAAGATATCAACAACAAACAACCAAGCATTTTCCCACTAAGTGGGGCCGGCTACATGGATCAAACGACACCATAATGTTCTATCATATACCATATATCTATCCAACTCATTAATCGCTAGATCTTTCTTAATAACTTCTCTTATAGTTTTTCTAGGTCTTCTTCTGCCTCTAATGATTTGACTACTCTCCATCTAATCTACTCTCCTCGCTAGAGAATCTACAAGTGTTCTCTCTACATGCTCAAACCACCTAAGCCGAGTTTCCACCATCTTTTCTATGATAGGTGCTACACCAACCTTCTCTCTAATGTTGTCATTTCGAATCTTATCTCATTTGGTCTTACCACACATCCAACGCAACATCCTATCTCTAATGAAAGATATCAATAAGCAAACTAAAAAATGTAAAATAGAAAATATGCGGCAGATAAGTGTTAAAAGGAAAATAGAAAAGCAATATGATAATGGGAAATGTTAAAACATTTTCAGGTGAGAAATGGGATTTTAGTACAAATAACTTAAAATAAATGCATCAACCCTTAAATAAAAGGCATAGGTATCAAGGAGAATTCAATTAGTGACCAAGAGTGAAGTCATTCAAGCAATGGCCGGATTTAATATTATTACAGACAAGTAGCGTAAAGATTTTAGAAAGTTCTTTAGGCTTAAAAAGGAGCATGAACTTCAAAATCATGAAGCAAACTACATGATGGAAAAGTTGAGCAAATTTTCATGGATTGAACCCGCTGATACTTCCATTTTCTGTTTTAATCTCATTCATTCTCTTTTTAATTTAATCATATAAACATACAATTCCAACTAAAGATGTTACATTTGTGCATACCAGAACCTGAAGGACCAGTTCCATCCAAGTATCTGCAGTGTGGATTCCAGGCATAAAGATCAACCAAATGGCCAAACCTGTATGGACGATTATAGGAAACTGAATGAACACATCTCGTGAAAAATAGCTCCACTATAGTCATCATAAATTGTTAGCCGATATGGTTAAAGTTGAGGAGCTTTTATATTAATCACCTGTCACCGCCATTTCCATCCCTATTGTCAATGGGATTCCCGCCATAAAGCCGTCCCGGAATAGCATTTCCAATTGAAAAGTGCATAATGTCAACTTCGTGACCTTTGCAGGTCTTATTTGTGCACGAGGTTGAATGTTCCTCACAGCCACCCATCTTACAACAATTAACACAATTTTTTATCAATCACGGTTCATAGAGATCAGGAATAGTGATGAGTTTACAATAACTTATTTAGGTCAATCATATTACAAAAACACTTACATAAGTGTTCAAAAGAACTTATGATAAGTCCATAAATTGTTTCAACTTATTTTCATAAGCTCCTCATAATAGCATATAAAAACATTTTATATAAAACTTTTACGAAGTTTTCTCACATTCATAAAACAGATTATACAAAAATATGATTTCCATAAGCACTCTTTGGAAGTGTTCAATTAAGTTTCGTTTTAGGTAAACAACCTAATTAAGTACTTCTATCAAAATCTTTTATCATATAAGCTATTTCGATACCAAAAAATTAAAAAAAGTCAAAATGTTTTCATATATAAGCTATAAACTGTTTTCAAAAGTTATCTTGAAGAGCTTATGGAAATAAGCTAAAAACAACTGATGGACATATCATAAGTTATTTCCATAAGCTCTCTCAAACAGTCACAAGTGTTTATGTCATTAGATAGACTCAAATACGTCCATCCAAACAGGCCCTAAGTTGTTTATCCAAATGCCCCTTAGATTTGAAAAACATGAGGCGATGAAGTTTTTTGGGAGTTTAGGAGGGGGGGAGGAGGGGGAATTTGAGAAAAAGGAAGGAGAAAGTGTAAGGTATGAAGGGAATTGGGAGGGGAGAGCTTTAGGGAGTTTTATTCTTCATAATACAAAATCCCTCTAATTTGAGGGAACTCAAAATGTATTGAAGGAGGATACTTGAAGGTTTTGGAGAACTTAGGTAAATTCTTCAAATCCAATCTATGTTGTTTTAATAATCACAAAATTAAAAATATATTAATCTACAAAAACACTCTCTAAAAAGGTGAAAAATTTCTCTCTTTCTCTCTACACCCCTCCCCCCAAAAACTTCCCGTCCCCTACCATCCAAACTCCCTAATAGACCCTTAGAGAATACATTGTTGAGTACGCCAGCTTACATTATGATAAGAGGCACCATCCCCAATTTGAAACATGAGTGCAACAGAGGGACATTTCTTGCTTTCACTGCATCATCACAAAAACAAAAAAATGCACCAACTTATTAAAAACATCATATAGGAATATGAGAAAGTTATATTTTGTTCTTTTTGTCTATAGATCTACTCTTATATCCCATCATGTTGGAGCCTCAATAAAAATATCATTATTTATAATGTTTTCAACATAAATAAATCAAGTTAATTCAGTAATCAAACAACTTAAAGTTCAAACCACTATTATATTGATCCGAGTAGAATGAAACAAAATTGACTCCGCTAAAATGAGTAATTAATTAGTAAAGTGAGAAAATCAAGAGTTGATATTTTAACCACTTATGAATGTCCAAATAATATCAAGCATTGAGACGCTTATTGTCATACCACTTATCAATCGCTTATCAACAACGGATATTATTGGGAGTCGGTAGCAACGGTTAATGCTCCAAGACCACAAGAAAGATGCAACATCTCTACCCAAAATCTTAAGGCACTAAATATATCGGTCACCTCTTTATATATGCAACATTTTTATCACTTATAATCGATGTGAGACTAACCACTCAAATTTGAACCCAATACTGGACTCGGATCCCTAAAGCAAGGTCTCAAGTTCGAGACTTGTGGATAGAAAAAAAAACGTGGTTAAGCGGGGAGACCCCGTGAAAGGTGGCCAGTAAGGAGTTTCCCGACAAAGATTAGTCATCAAATAGGTGCATACTTCACACGGATAACATGATTACCGAAAAAATCAAACAGCTTAAACTAAACTATCACTAACTAAGCTGAATATAATCAAACTCACGGATTAGAACTAGATTCAGTTTTCCCTGCATGACTCACACATCTTACCCATTAGAGTAGGCATAATCACCATCAACTTGGAGCAAAAAGAAAATATCACGGCCATCATGCACACTCTGCAACAAAACAACAAACACCATGGTAAGAAGATAAACAGATAAATACTCAAATGTGAATAACAAAGTGAATATTACCTTCACGGTCATTTTTCCGCCATTGAATTCATTTTCAGCATCAGGGTCGAGAGCAAGAAGAAGAGAAAAGTGGGACCCATCAATGTCCTTCCAATCATCGGCATGACCATCAAGTGTAATAACACCGGGTTGAAATTCGGACTCAACATGAATCTCTGACCCGGTTTCACAGCTCCATGGACCCGACTCCTCGTGTGAATAAACATCATAGGATGATACTAACAATAACAAAAATAAAATTAAGATGTTACGAAACATTGTATATTGTATGTGTTTGTTTGTTGGAAACTGTTTGTTTCTTGTAGATGTTTTTAAGATTATTGAAAAATAAATAAAAACGAGTTTATTCAAGTGGATTTGTATTTGTATTTGATAGATCGCGATTTGTGGTGTGCTTGACTTTTCTGAGTTTGGAAAATTTAGAGTACACCACTTCAAGTTCAATCAACAAAACACACATGTGACATGACACACATGATGTTTTTTTTTCTTTTTTTTAATTTCACCTTTTTTCACCAGCACTTGTTGCATTTTCCTTTTACATTCTCTTTACACTTTTGTGTCTTGTTGCCAACTAAACCCCACGTATACCATTTGTGATCTACCTTGCCACTTCATGTATCATAATCATCATCATAAAGAAATAATAGTTGTTCAATGCTTTGACAAGATCTTGGTTCAAATCTCAGTTTTTTTTTTTTTTTTTGTATTAAAAAGATGTTTAGAGGGTTAGGTATTTGACTCCTAACCTAACAAATTTTTAATATTGATAGTGTCAAACACAACGCATATATTTATACATTATTCATTAACGAAATTTAATGTCGATAGCGTGAGTTAAATCTACACTCTTATGGGTGAGATGCTCATAGTTAAATTCTACAATCGGATAAGTCATAAATTAATTTGTTGTATGCTGTGAAGCTCAGATACGAGAGACGATACGGATACGATACTGCACTGATATGCCGATACGGAAAAATTTCAAAAATCAAGATAAGATACGGCTGTGATATGTTAATAAAAAAAATTATATAATTAAATGTACAATATAATTATAACCATTTTTTTAATATGCAAATATATTAACAAACAAAAGAAACCAGTTATAGGCTCGTAGCACATCAACATAAATATAAATAATATTGACGATTAAGAGAGTGATGATTCGTCAATTACATACACAATATATCACAAAAAGAGCATCATTAGTGGTATACTATATCCAAAAGGAACATTGTTAATGTTATACTATGTCGAAAAGGACATTTTTTGTGTTGATCACTGTCAGTCTTAAAGGGGGAAATTTGAATCATTTTTTATGGTTTCTAATTATTAGAAGCCCAACGTAGCAAAATACTATAATATAATGCATTGGTTCAGGTTCTCCAGGTTGAACCATGCATGGCACAAGTCAAACAGGAAATTATC
>Ga0315914_1000034_pt1 | contig 100700 bp, 53 predicted proteins | sample MpolenodulesMG_FD_203920 | JGI IMG/M metagenome (GOLD analysis project Ga0315914, IMG submission 203920) | Medicago polymorpha root nodule microbial communities from Los Angeles, California, United States - elongated nodules | ecosystem: Host-associated > Plants > Roots > Nodule | place: USA...
CTTTCTGGTCCTTTTATTTATTATAATTATCCAGAGTTCTCTGGTCCTAATATTATAATATTTTATTACTAACCAAATATTTTCTTGAGCATATATACTTATTTAAGTTGCAGGAATAATTTTTAAACGGGTCACAATTCAAACCCCCCCTTTCTTGTGACGTTTATTGCTACTTCAACTCCAACTATTTCAAACAATGGCATCCTGTACAAGTTGGTTTTGTACGTGGAATCCATTATCAAAACAGTCGGAAAATTGTTAAACAATTTTACCGATGTTGGATGAGTCTAAATATGTCTTGAATAGTTTGACTTTCCTTTTTTTTCTCTTACGTAATAAACATATCCATTCTCTTTCAACTTTGAGATTAGAAATTGCATCTCTGTCAAGTCACCCCTTTTTGCCTTTTTGAATTTATGACGTTCATTGTAGACTTGCTTGATACTTGTCATGGACTCTTTCCTTTTCTTCTTCAAATTTGTCAAAATATTTTTTGGTTTCATCGAAGTATTGGTCAAGTCATGTACAATCTTTTTGTCGTCCTCCATTAATCTTCCGGCAAGAAGGTGTCCTGCTACATACAACACCATCTCATGGTTGTGAACACCATTAAGAATAGCCAATTTTCAAGCATTGTTTTCCCTGACGACATATTCACGCACCTTGAATAAACACCCACATTTTCTTGATCCCGTTGCATCATGCTTCACTTTTCTCTTCGGTAATTTATGCTCGCTACTCCGCTCACAAACCAACTCCAACATAGCATTTCTACCTTCACAAGATCTTCCAATGATAACCGTAAATCCAGCCCTATTTGCTTGTCGATGAACCCAACCGAGCAATTCGTCTTTATCTTTCCATGTATCTCGGGTCGAAAAGAAATAAGCCGTGTCCACTACGTTGTCACGAAGTTTCCACACATCGGAATTAACGCTTGAAGCCTCAACTTTAACGGAAGCTTCGACCTTAATGGGAGCTTCAACCTTAATGGAATCGACAACACTAGGTTTTTGATCACCCGGATCATCACCCGCATTCTCAACCATATCTATAAATAAACAACATATAATTGCTAAAATAATTAATAAACATGTATCTAATATCATAAACAAACAAAAAAAACAAAAGAAAATAAATTTTAAAAAAATTTAGGCATTAGCGCTGCCATTTGAAAATTTTCTAAGTGCTGAGCGGCAGTTAACAGCCACTGACTCCCAGCGGTAGTTAACTGCCGCTGAAGTTCGTGTCAGAACAAAAAAAAAAGCAAAATCAATCAAATGTAAACCAGTTAAAACTTGCAATACCTGTTTTTTGATGCATATTGTGTGTAGAAACGTCCTAGCAATCGATCAGCAATGATTTGGAACCAAAATTCTGACAAAATATTTTTGAAATGGGGATTTTTTGAGGAGGGGTAATATGAGGTAAGGTGATGAGTGAATAGGAGGTAGGGTTTTTTGGTTTTGAGGGGAAAAACGCAACGACAATTAGGGGGCTTTAAGGTAATTTTCTTGTGTTAATATGACACTTTTAAAGTCAGAAGAGCAATTTTCCACAGTTGATACTTGAAAAGTGGGCCGTGTGCAGAAGGTTGTAAGGGAGGTGCTATTTGCACCCTGGTTTTGCAAATACACTTCCACGCCTCTTTACATATTTTCCAAGCAAACCCGTCTTTTCCTGAAGTTATATTCTCTTTTGGTGTATCATAAAGGGAATGGCTTACTTTTGTTTTTTAAATTAGAGAAAACTAATAGGAAAAATAATCAATATTTTGTTTGATTGTTACCATTATCATGTAGAGCACGGTGCACACATAGCAATGTGCAAGGTGCATTCACGAAGTCTATAAATGGTTGTACGAATTCAATCAACTCCTCACTAAAAAATCTCATGGTTCTTAGCAATTTTTAATCATTTCCATCACAAAATCATCATATCATTATTCTCCATTCTCAGTAATCATCATGGTTCGTCCACGAACATCCGAAAGGTCGAGAGGAGATACCTCAATCAGTGGTATTGCCCCAGGTTCAAAAGGTACAAGAGAATCACCTCGTACGAGTTTATTGATAAGAGAACTTTCAGACATATTTTTAAATAGACAAATAAGTTTATAGACCAATGGTATTTAATTTTATTTTGAGATTTAACTTAAAATTTTGTAGAATCTTACTTTATATGATATGATATCCTATTTCACTTATATGTTATAATAACATTTTTAAAAATGTCAAAAATTAGTGTCAACTAATATATTTTCTTGTAGGACCAATTTGTCTTTGCAAACTGCAACACTCGATTAGCTAAACACCGCGTAATACAATTTGAAAGTCTAAAGGAGGGGAATTTGAAAAAGATTAAAAAATTTAGTAGGACATAGCTAAGTTAAGCTAGCTGGAAGATGATTTAAGCTCTCTTGAAATTGAATCCTCGTGGCAGCTAGGGAATTCTAGTACTCCTTAATCATGCCATTTTTTATTTATTTCACATTGTTCAAATATATGAATATAAAATAGAATTGGTGACGTAAAATATATGTAAATGTCAACCGATTTTATTACTATATCTAATGATATTGTTCCTAAAGGCTAAAACAATTTCATTGATTTCAGTTTCCTTTATGACACAAGCAAAAAACTTAAATAAATTAGCTTCCATTTTCAATTAACATGACATATTTTTTGTTGTTTATAATGGAAATCAAAATGAGTGAGTGTGAAAAATTCTCATCATGTTCATTCTTTTTTTTTTCTTTTCGAAAAAGTCTAACGATGAACCTAGATGCATATACTAAGTATGTGTTTGGATATGCGTTTAGCAATCTACATTTTGTTCAAAATCACGAAAAATCACAGATGCATAGAAGCTCTAATTATTAGCTTCTTGAAATCACAATATATTTGTATGAAAGTTGTTGTTCTCACATCCATTGTTTTAATAAACACATGAAAATGACCAAAAATCTCCACCGATAGTTAACTGCCGCTGACTTCAAAGCAAAAAATTAACGATAGTTTTTTGAGAAAGAAATTAACGATAGTTAACCATCGTTGAATTTTTTAGGTTATTTTCATGTATTTCTAAAAACAATGGAGGGGAGAACAAACAACACCACTCTATTTGCTTTGGTTTGGTGTGGATATGCACGTTTTGTGTTGGAAACGTCTTTCCAAACAGGTGTTGAAAAAACTAAAAACAACATTATATGGATATGTCCTTGTAGTCTGGACGGCACATTTGTTTATATTTTCATTCACGCTCTTTAAACTCGGTTCCTAAATTATATTTTGAATTTCAACGCGGCAATATGGGAACAACAATTTTAATGATTGAGATTTTGTCAATTTTTTAATCATTGAGATATTTTCTTTTTCATAATATATAAGACTGAGATTTTTTCTGAATATGAAAAGGCAATAAACAATATTCAATATGGAGATAACCCATTTGGGTTGGTTTGTGGTGTTTTTGACCTTGAATCTGCTCCCTTTTAAGGTTTTATTCATGTTCGATATTCAATACTACCTCTGTTCCATATTATGTTACACAGTTGACTGTGTCACTTATGTCAACGTACAATTTTGATCTTAAATATCTTTAATAAATTATTAGAAAAATTATGAAAATTTGATATTCCAAAAATATTCATCGAGATAAAAGATTCGAGCGTTTCTTTCTTGCCAAACGACCCAAATACAAGATAACCAAACAAATGAAGAACAAAACATATTTTTTTTTTGGAGAGTTTGTCGTTCATTTGAGTTTTTTAAAACTTGAGAAATTAGTCACTGTTACGCTTGCTGCGTGTAGAAGATATTTGATTTACACGCCAAAAGAAATTGATAATATATATATTCATTTTCTCCCAAATTATATGTCATTTTGAAAAGAAAAAGAAATTGTTTAATTATAAGTCGTTTTACAATCGATTAGACTCACTTCTTTAAACTCTATTGTTTTCTCTTTTGCATACCATTAATGGAAGTTATTTTTGTAAAATACTTCTAAAGACTAATCCATTTATAAATTGATCCAATTTTGCTGACAAAATGTATTGTTATAACTTAAGCCCGCAAGAAGAGTACAATTCAAAAAACCGCTCCATTAAATGAGATAATGTTATGACTTAATTACGACATTGAGTTTTCTTTATTTTATAGAAGAGAATCATTACCCAATGTGAGACCGACAATATTGCTATATCCTTTAAGAGTTGATGCCCGTAACGACTTTCACTATACGAGTCAACACATTACTTGGTGGTAGCTATTTTCTTGTGGAAGCTTTACTTCTTCATTGGTATTCAATGGTAAACTTTTATCCAACAGTCATCAATGTGTTTCTACGTGCAACCTACAACATTAAGGAATTTAAATTTGAAGCTCTTTCCATAACCCAACATTAAATAAAAACACTAATTATTATGACTTAAGCAAAGAAAAAGTCCAACGTATAATTAATACACTATATAGAAGAGCCTAGTGATTTGAATATAGAAAATATTTCATGAACACACATACATTCAAATAACATATTGTAAGAAAAAAATAGAGACTGTGGTGTACAAGTTGTAATATGATTAAAATTGAAAGATAAAACGAAAATATGGTATTGAATGCGTGTTAGGAAAGCAATTAGAGAAAGAGCAGTGCTAAATGGCACAAGAGCCAATAGCACGACAACTGCACGACACTTACGTTTTTAGTTTAACCCACACACAACTTCCTAATTTTAATGTTTTAACTCACGTCTCCAATGGTTTCCACCACCATCTTACCACTTCTATATTGCTGCAACCCCATCTACGTCTTTGAAGACTAACTGTGTAAACAACTCCTTTAAGTCTTTGTTGTCTTTCGTTGTCACATTCCTTGTTGCCTCTAAAACATACCTAAGACATACAAACTCGATCTTCCAATACACTCAAAATGCTAGGGATATGCAAAATATGGTCCTATCATACCACTCGTCCCAGACTAAACGCAATAGATTGGGTCTGACCGGTCAAAACAAAAACAACGACAAAATATCTAAGACATGACATACAAACCTAAAACAAGGACCAGGTTTGAGTTACCTGTTTTGTCCTAATTTAATTTGAGGGCAAATGATTTTCTTTTATATTATTTTACACATACTCTATCAGACTTGGTTCTCACGCACGACTTTTTTACTTCCACAATATTCACTTTATATTTCGAACCTCAACCTAGGGTTCACTTCACACGCCTCCACTCCTCGCCTCATCTGACTTAGTGTCATACCGTTGCTTCTCCAATTCAGCCTCACACCGTCGTAAACCGTTGTTTTTTGAGTGACACTTGTATTCCTTAATTTATTCACCACTGTTAATTAATTTGCAACTACTTTTGATTAGTTCGTAAGATAATGCTACTTATGATTATGTTGCTGTTTCCTATGCTACTATTGATTATGTTGTTGTTTCCTATGATTAAAAAAAAATCGTTGATTAATTCTTTTTTTGTTGAATGTAGTATTTGCAACTTGTCTTCGTATTAACTCGTCCTTGTATCCGAATCTTACTGGGTTTGATTGGGTTCATGGATAGGTTTAAGTCTAAAAATTGGTCAAATTTAATGTGAGGGCCGGGGTCAAATCACATACAACCCAAACTAACCTGCCCTTTGTACACTCATACAAAACACTAGAGTTGTTTTAGCGAAAAAACTCAAACTAACCCTTCATATTTATATTAACTCTCCATCTTTTTTCTTCTTAGTACTTGATGTGAAATCAAATGAATACTTACTTTAGTGTCTAAACTTACTTGTGTGATTGATCTTAATCGAATGTGATGATTCACCATAATTCATCCATATAAATCAAATTTATACGGTGAGATATATCACTCTTTATAAACTCAAACAACTTTTCTTTTTTGAGAGGAAGATACACGAAACTTGGTTTTGGTTTTGGTTTTTTGAATAGAAATATCATTGCATTTCCTTTTGAAAGGAAAATATCATTGCATGTTAAGTATCAAATAATTTAAACAAAAAGAAAAAGAAGGAATTGACTAAATAAAAGGAGAGGGAGAATGGAGTAATGGGATGTTAATGGACATTAAATAGAATAGACAAACTACAAAGAGCTTCCTTCCCGGCCACTTTCTTTTCCTATATGTCCCCACCCTACATAATAATACAAGTATCACTTCAACATCTTCATATCATATTTTTATAACACCTTGACATTCCACATACAAACCAAACCTCTCTCTCCTCAAATCTCTCCCTCTTCCTGTTCCTAGATCCATTGCTTAATCTCTCAGCTTCTTTCAGGTAACTAAACTCTTATCTCTTATTGCAAATCACTTATATTTTTCCTATCTTGAATTTCTACTAATAGTTTTCACATATTATTATTATTATTATCTCTCCATAATTCAGCTGTTTTTGTATTTGTCTTGGATGAAATATGTGTCTTATGAAATGACACTAATAAATAATTTGTTTTATTTCATGAAACGAAATCCCTTGTCATATGGTTCTTATCTTTGTCTGAATCTTATCAACTATCCTAAGAAAACACCAGTTTTGGATTTTTCGACAAAATCAATGAAACTTTCATAAAGAAAAAAAGACAAAATCTATAAAGTTACCCAAATATCATAATTTGTTTTTTGAAATATCATAATTTGTCAACTGTATATTCCTAAACAGTTAGTATTATGATAAACAAATATTAACTTTAATTTTTTCTTTGTCACAGATTTTTTTTGTTTCAAAAATAAATAAAATAATACGTATGCAACCAACTAGTCAACAACCACGTTTTGGAGCGGTGATTACGTGATACGACACGTGGATATAGCTGTATCTTAGACAACCCAGTTGTTTTTGAAAGATAATAATAATATAAAATTGTTACTTTGCTAGCATTGCAATTTTTAACACACATTTTTCGAGACGCTCTATTCTTTCATAAATGTTTTTTACTTAAACTACGCGTTGAAAATACGTGTTAGAAAATGTGTTGTTAGTATTGTTGGTAAGATTGTCCAATTTCACTGTTTGTTGTCTATGTCTTTTCGTTCTGGGCCTGGGTCGGTGGAATACAGGCCCATGTAGGTAGGGTCCACATTAATGTCATATTAAATGTTATACTGTTAGTTTATAAATACATCTTAATGTTGATTAATTGTTTTTATTATCAGGGTTTGAGGAGGTAGGTAGTAGCTGCTCTGGAAAATGGCTGCTTCTGGGGTAAGTGTTATGGAACTTTAGATAAGTTTATGTAATTGCATGTGTTATTTATGTTATTAGAAGAATTAACTTGCACATAATAATGGTTGGTTATTTTGTTATCTTAGGTTAATTCTAGCAAGCAAATGAAGAGGTTGGAATCAAGGAAATCACATTCTTGGTGGTGGGATAGTCATATCAGTCCTAAGAATTCTAAATGGCTCTTTGAAAATCTTGAAGGTAAGCTAGCTAACAACTACAATTGCAAATGCTCTTTATTTATATCTTAATTTTATAGGCAAATGTTATTTATGAATTATGAGTTTGTTAGTGCATGCCTGGGTTTACGGTGAGATTGTCAGAATCACGGTGAGCCTCTGAAATTTTGGCAAAAGTTACATTTTGGAACTTCACCAAAATCACGTTGTCATCGTGATTTTGACAGACCCACCGCTTAGCCAGACATATCCTTGGAAAAGGAGGAAATGTTTGTAGCAAGTACTGAACCCTGGATCTACATACCACTCCTTTAGGACAATTGCAATGCTCTTATAGTGATGTGTTTTTTCTTTGTTGATATAGTTGTATGTTTATTATTACTTTATTCACCTTCTTGGGAATATTTGTGATTTGAATGATAAACTCTTCAACTAGTATGGTGGTAACTGGCAATGGAGTTTCATAATTCTGGTTTAAATTATTATTATCTACTTTAATACTTTTTTGTTGGTAAATAGAATGTTAATTATCTTTAGCTCACAGTTTTGACAAAATTATCTTTAACCTCAGAAATGGATAGGAATGTGAAACGAATGTTGAAGCTGATAGAAGAGGATGCAGATTCATTTGCCAAAAAAGCAGAAATGTATTACAAGAAGAGGCCAGAATTGGTTGCTTTGGTTGAGGAGTTCTACCGTGGTTACCGATCATTGGCCGAACGTTACGATCATGTGACTGGAGAATTGCGGAAGAATGTACAATCTGATCTCCAATCCCAAGGCTCGGGTTTTTCAGACACTGGCTCTGAACCGCCCTCAACTTTGCCCTCTCCAAACGTGACCCATCGTAAATCAAGCAACCGGGCTGCCGGGTTTGATTTCTTTCTTGGAACTGGTGGGAATGCGTCTGATATAAGCCAAAAAGACGGAGAAGATGAGTCCTCTACTATGACGGGTTCCGAGGATGAATCTGATGATTCATCGGTTAACAATTATTCAGCTTTCTCGCGGAATGGTACTGATCCAGGGATGAATAGAAGAATAAACGAGTTGGAAAATGAACTGCGCGAGGTAAAAGAAAAGCTTTGGACACAGGAAGGAGAACTTGCAGAGGTTTCTGTTTCATCCAGTGGGGCGACAAACGAGAATGCCGACGATATTTATGCCAAAATTAGTGCATACGAACAAGAATTGATGATTGCAAATGAAAAGTTAAGCCTTTCAGAAGAAGAAATCACTAAACTAAAAACTGAACTTGAAAACTACAAATCCTTAGATTCGAAAGATATGGATGTTGGTGTTGAGTTGGAAGTTGAAGGAAGCATTGATGGTGTGGATAAGGAATTGTTCGAGCCAAGTGGTGACACAGCCTCACTCGGGGAGGAGCTTCGAATCACTAAAGAAAATCTGAAGGCTTCCGAAACGCAAGTTGCTTCACTGAAAACCGAGGTAAATAAATCCTCAGATAGAATTCAGCAGCTGCAGGATCAGCTTGACTCGGCTAAAAAGGATGTTGCTGCTTGGAAAACCAAATTCAACAGCGAGAAAAGAGAGAGCACGAAACTTCAAGAAAGACTTGCTAGGTTAAAGACTAGTTTATCGGACCGGGATCATGAGATCAGGGACTTGAAAACAGCTGTATCTGATGCCGAGCAGAAAATCTTCCCTGAGAAAGCTAATTTGAAGTCCGAAATGTCAAAGCTGTTGGAAGAACAGACACATTTAAAAGAGCTGGTCAGAGAATGGGAAAGCCGTGGTCGATCTTTTGAAGAGCAGATCAGAAACATTCAATCCGAAAAGATAGAGATGGAGGCAGAATTGAAAAATGGAATCGAGTTGCTAGAGGCAGAAATTGAACAGAGAGAGAACAACATAAAGGATCTCAATGTAAGCCTTGATAACTTAAAACTAGAGAAAGATAATCTCAATGTAGAAGTAGGCTCACTTAAGGAAGATGTAAACTCGAGAGACGGTAGGATTGGAAGTCTCGACCACCATTTGAACGAATTACATATGGAACATGTACAACTGATTTCTGCAATGGAAGAAGCATGTAGACAAGTAGAAGAGATGAAAACAAAAGCAAAAAATCTCGAGGAACAGGTGGAGAGGCAAAAAACAGAGATCTTAGAAGCAGCTGAAGAGAAGCGCGAGGCGATTCGGCAACTGTGCTTCTCACTTGAGCACTATAGAAATAACTATCATATGCTTAAGCAGCATTTTATAGGGCATAAGAGGGTTCCAATTTTGGCTGCTTAATAATTAGTATAAATCTGAAATGTGATCTTGTATATTTTTGCTATGTCTAGTTGTTTTGTACCTGTAATGTCTTTCTTATACTGAGTCAAGGTCAAGATTACTGAGAAGCGATAACCATGTTTTGATGGTTTTAATTTGAATTCGGATTCCCTGCTGTGAGTAGATCCTGCATTCACGCATTCGGGGCATCAGTGGTCGTTCGATCTTGGTCCAAAAAAATTCAATAAATACCAAGAAGTGATAACTTCAAAATACCGAGATTGAATTTGGACTCCGTGAATGCGACTGTCCCGACTTCGTGAATGCGGGGAATCTATGACTAGTCTGGAATTTAAAAGAGGTTGTGGAATTGATCAAAGTTAGAAGCTTGATATGGCTATAAGGCAAGCTTGAAAAGGCATCATTATCTTATGCTTTTTACTTTATTGTAAAATTAGGACTGCATATTGATGTAAAGGGGGGTATCCACTACCCTTTGTCTCCCATTATTAATAAATTTTGCTTTCTATGAAGAAAAGAAGTTATGCTTGGGTTGGTCTCATATATGTCTTGTCTAATGTGAATGACTCCATAACGTTTTTCATGTTCAGATTGCATTTTGGCTTCTTATAATGAAAAAAATCTCCTATGTAGGTGTAGCTAGTTTTGGATTTGTTTATAGCCTCTGTTAATGTATATTTTTTATTCCATTGTTGAAAAAGTAAAGCCTCCATTGTTTAAGAGAGGCTTTACATACACATGAATACTCTTATGCTTTAAATTTTGAAGTAAATACATCAATTGTATATAGTCCGGAAGAACCATTCAACACTAGACAAAAAAGTGTAAAGAAACATTATTCACCAAATCATGGGACTATATAATTGCAATATAAGCTGAAAGAAAAGAGAAACTACTACGGCTTTGGGAACAATTCTTAATGTCAACGTTAAACAGTTTATAAACACAATGAAAAAACTTTGATTATGACTATAATATTATTGTGCTTGATTTAATAATTATTCTTGAATGTTAGTCTAATTTAATTTTCTTAAAATAAAAACAAAAGCCAGCACTAGAACACATATTAACCTACTTAATTACAACACAGAAGAAGACCAAATACATCATTTATGCAATGAATCAAAAAAGTCAAATGATTCTTATAAATAGAACCGGAAGGAGTATTAAATGAGCTGCAAAAACAAAATATTGACTAAAAAAGATGAATGACACATTCTTCAAAAAAAGAAAGATGAATGACACGAAAATGAGGACTGGGAGTATTAACACTCGTGGATTAAATTCACCAATGTCACATGCTTGGCTAGTCTCTGATGGTGGCACTTTGAATGAATCGCATTGGTCATCTACATCATCTTCAATGTCACTTTGCAATGAAAAAATATTATAAAATACAAAAAATCAAAAACAAAAATGTGTAAAGTTTTTTATGTATCATTTGAAAAATGTGTATTTTTTTTTTGAAGGGGGAGGTACAGTAGATATCATCAAAAACATTTACAATGGAAATATCTAAACAAGTTTCATATAATGATCAACCATTTTTTATTTTTTCTCCTCATCGGAGCCACCATGATGTCGTAATGTAGATCAGAAAGAAATGAGTGAAGTAGTGTAAATAAACTATCATACCATCAAATTCAAAGTTGGTTATCTTCTCAAATTCAAAGTTGCAGATAAAACAATCATTAAAAGCGAGTTATTAAAATTGCTTAACTTTCTTTTTTATCATTGGAGTAAAATAAATTTGAGTTGCATAATGTGATTTGGCATTAGGGATTAGGGATGTGAATAGGTCAAACCAATCTATAGGGGCTTAGTCTGCGATAAGCTGTTTCTCATTAGGGATGTGAATAGATTTTTTTTTTAAATAGAGAAGACATAACATTTCTTAGAAGCTTATTTAGCTTAAAAAGGTCAGGCCACAAGCCATTCAAAAAGCCTATTTGTCCAGCCTATTAGGCCGGCTATTTAAGTAAATATGATTAATATTATTTATCATTATATATTGTATTTTGTACTTTGAATTAAAATAAATTTTGTACACATTAATTTTTTATCTATTTAAATGTATTACTATAAACTAGAATTGAAATATGATACAATATATAGTCAAATTTCCTAAAAACTCATGTTGATTATCAAAAAGGAGTTTAATCTAATTGATATATTAGTTTGTTACTCTATTTAAACTTTGATCACATTACTTGTTTAAAGATATTCATATCAAATATGTTTTACAAAGACTAACTCGACCTAACTTATTTCCATCCCTATTTGACATCATGTGAACCACTTAATATGCTCTAACGAGACTATCTTTTTACCATTATTTGACCAACTTTTTGAGGTTAGGAAAAAATGTTTTTTCTTAAGATAGACATTTTACGAAATAAAATATCGTTGGTCAACAAGTAAATAAACTATTTAATGGAGGTATCTTAAAGGTTGCTCAAAACACATTGAATCAAATCGTAGTTTGACATGTTCTTTCGATGGATGATAACTATATTAGGTGCATAAACTTGTGCATAGCACTTTTTTGTTGTTGAAGGAATTGTGCATAGCAGCTTAAATAAGGCTAAATAAAATTATTAAATAAATCTTTTGTTTCTTAAAGGTTGCTTAAATTTTATCATTAGACTAAAATATGTTTGAATTGTTCTCATGAGCTTAGCCCAGTTGGTAGAGACAATGCATAATATATGTAAAGGTCTGAAGTTCAAACCTCGATAAAAACAAAAAATGTTTAAATTTTCAAAGATGAACAACATAACGGTAACAAGTTATTCTTTCGAAAATAAAATAAAATTACGGGAACCACCTATGGAAATAACTTTAGGTTTTTTATATATTCTATTGATTGGAGATGCAATTAAAAAAAAAACTATAAACTATTATACACAGTTTACGAAATAGAATATTGTTGAATGTTTTAGAGTCTCTAATACCTTGATTGGTGCCCTAATCTCACAACTTGCAACTGCAATTATCATTGATAAGGATAAAAGTATCACCATCGTGCGTTTTGTAAAAGACATGATGTCGTGAGACGTGAGTCGTTGATATAAACACATGATGAATGAAAGAGAATATGAGGCTATGGTAGATGATATTATTCTTCAACTTTTTATTTATAGTGTAAATTGAAAAGTGAAAGCCCTGATTTTTCATTTATGCTGAAAAAATAATTAATTTCTTTATCACAAGATTCTGTGCAATTATAACATTTTTAATTTTTTTATTGGAAATTTTTACTTTTAAATTCCGTTCAATTCTAACGTGTTTGAATAATTAATCGAGCACGATTCTTTCCTATTTAATCAATTTTAATCCTTGATTATTTTTTTATGATAATCCTTTATTTTACTTTGCTTTGTATTGAATTAATGGAGTAAATTAAATGCAATATCAACTGTACTTTGCTATGTCATTTTAACCACGATGCACGTCTATTACGTGTGAGAAAATGCACGTTAATTTTTTTATAAGTTTAAGGACTCATTTAATACGGAAACAAAAACATGGTATGATTATTATATGGATGCAAGGAGGACAGACATGGACCAGTTCCCCTTCGCCAAAAGAACAAAAGCTTAGGGGTTTCACCCAGATGGAAGAGTTCGCCCAAAGAGAAAAAATCTCGACAACTTCACCCACATAAACGAATTCGCCCAAAGAACAAAAACGTGAAGGTTTCACCTAGATGAACTTAATGAAAAACCTAAGATAGAAAAGTTGCACAAGGTCATAATATATAAACGAAACTTAGAGGAACAAGATGCAAAAACCGCCACATTTCAATAATAAGGAGCTCGGCAAGAACAAATCTAGCCAAGATAAATAAGATATTTACCCCGAGTGGGATGATGATTAACTCGCCAAAAGCAAAGAAACTCGTATGAAAAATATAGCTATAAGCTCGCCTATACAAACCCAAACCTTGGGGCTCGCCTAGTCTTGGGGGCTCGTCAAAATCTCTGGGGATGAGCTCTATTTATGTACATGGATATTTTAAGAGATTTCGTCTAAAATAAAGAAAATATCTCGCCTTTAGACATAAGGGCATATAGGCTTTCTGATCTCGCCTTTACATTTAAAAGTCTTAGGGAAATCAACTTTGTTGTAGGGCTTAAGGCCTCAAGGATTTTGGAGATCTTAAAATACACGTTAGCTTGTAAAACACTTCACCCTTACAAGCCTCGTGCTTGAGAGGGGTGTGTATCGGTATAATATTATTGGGTAGTATGTACCGCCCTTTGTAAACTGGGTCAACCTAATGGGCGATCCAAAGGCCATGGACTTGCTACAAAAATATAGAGGGTTCATTAAACTTATGTCATTGACTCGATTTAGGGAGTTGGAGTAGTGGGGATACTCCATGATCCTCCTTTACTCTCAAACTCCCCACTAACTGACCCCTTATCTCCGTATGGTGAACTTTATAAATATTAGGTCGCATTCCTTCCTAATGAATCCAATTCTTATATTCACACTTGTCAATCTTACATAGAGAACTACACAACTATGATTCCCTAATCACTTAGGAATACATAGGACCAAGATCTCCTTTAGCCTAAGGTCTCCTTTAGCCTAAAACTCCTTTCAAATCAGATGCAAGGCTTCTGAAAACAATGGAAGAAAAAAAATGAAACTCATGCTCCACAATGAAGAACGGGTACAACTCTTCAAATCAGCAAAGATCAAAGTTATGTTGTCAACATCGTTATTTCAGACCCTAAACTCCAGGGTAGCATGGATTCCAAAAAAGGAGAAGATTGCTTAGACTGCAACGAAGAACGCTGCTCACTTAAAGACATAGAATAGAACTCAGGGGAGAAAGCTCCCAGGCTGGATCACAGTTACACATTGCATCAAAACACCAAACAGAATGCCCTGCAAATCATTCCAGCCGAGGGATATGAAGCTTTTATCTTGTAACTAATCAAAATTAACTCACTGTGAAATTTTTTACTGACCATCCCAATAGACTTAAAATCATCCCTTACTTGATATTATTAGTTATAGCTTACAACCAAAAAGCTTTAGTCTCGGGTACGCTTAGCTTGCTCTTATTGCTTTTGGAACTTTCCAGCATATGAACCGCAATTCTAATATAAAGAAAGGTTTTGTGGGTTTGAAAACAGATATGGCTAAAGCCTATGATAGGTTAGTGAAATTTCCTTCAAAACAGTCTCATTTCCATGGGATTATCTACCTCTGTTACTAGTACTATCATGAGTTTGATTAATAGGAAACCTACATATTATTTCTCTCCTCAAAGAGGTCTCCGTTAAAGAGTCCCATACTGGATAAAATATGGCTTGAACAAGTGTTTATAAGTGGGGGCAATCTTCACGTTCCAACCCGGTTTTATGTTTATAAGATGGTTGGTATCAGAGCCTCCTCTAAGATTCGTTGGACTACATGCTATCATGCTTGTTTGCCCTATACTTTTACATCTTGGATACATCATATGAAGTGATGGGGATGTTAAGTCAACATAAAGTTTAAACTGGATTGATAAAGTGCATAAATGCTTAGTTATAATTCATGATCAGAAAGTGAACATCAAACAAAAGAGAATACACTATGAATAGGCTTGGTCATGGTTCAATTAGTAAGAAAAACCCAGCTGAACTCAACTGAAATCAAAGTGTGCAGGAGTTGAAGAAATGGAATTGTCTGGATTTGGAATTTAAGAAATTATCAACAACATAATTTTCAGACTCGGTTATGCTCTAATGAAGTGTGCTGATGTTTTACTAACATCTTGTTATGATTTTTCTTAATATTTTCCTTATAACACACATATCTCATTCAAACTTCAAAGCATTAGAGAAGCTTTCAGAAACAAACTATTTGATCGATCCTTTTCAAAATGTTGTGAAAACACTCGAGTGATGTATCAGGTACGTGGCACGGACACTTTCGATGGAAGACATGTCCGGTTTTCAACACACGTCGGAGTACAAGACGTGTCTGTCGATCTCAGTGTACAAGTACAACATGTATCGGTGTCCATCACTGATACGACAACAACACGCGTGCTTACATTCAATATTAAATTTTCAAAAATTATTCTCAGAGTGTCGTGTTTAGGGTTTGTGTACCTAAAGGTCAATATACTCTCCTATTGCTCGAAACAATTAGTTGTTGCACATCCTTTCTTTTTAAACACTTAAACAATGATTGCTTGCTGCTCACCACTTCAGAGAAAGGGAAAATAAGTTGATTCAATTATTTATTAAACTACAGAGTAAGAAACTATTTAAGGGTTCAAAGGACTCTCTCTATAACCAATGATTTTATCAAAAGATGTCAAGGAAAATAACAATGAACTCACCAAAGTGAATGAGGTCTCAAACGTGATTATCATGGCATGGGCACATGCAATTATAATATTGATAAAGAAAAATGAAACAATAATTAAAAGGCTAGCAAACAAAGGAAAATAAATTGTGTGATCACTAATCTAACCTTTGATGTATTAATACTAGTTGAACTAGATCTTGATATGTATGTGAATATGAAAAGTTCTGCACATACAACAGTAAAAAAACATATTTAATAGATCATCAAGATTTGTTGTTGGTGTGGAAGATCTTTTGCTTAAGATTCTATCAACTTCAATGCCAGCTCCCATCAATTTTCTTGCTAAAACTGTTGAAGCATCTCCAGATTCAGCAGCCTTGCTTGATACACCTACCGCAGTGCGACATAGATCTTTGAAGCGATTTTCCACAACAATCTTTGGATCTTCTTTGATAATTTGTCCCTTACTGTCTAGAACACATCCACTTCGAGCTTTCTTAATCCACCTCTCCAATATGTATTTTTGGGGAATAACAATTATATTTTGATGATTAAGTACTCGAAGAGCATGACAACAAAGGATTCCGATGAATTGAAAAAGTCGACAGCTACACTCAACATTTTGATCTTCATAGTTAAAGGTAACTTTATGTAGCCTCGTGTCCCCAAAAAAAACACTTCATATTCATATAATTGCAAGTTTCTAGAGCAACTGCTCAAAAGAAGATTACAAGATTTTTCATATTCTCCACAAACTTGAGAAAAAATAACTGGCGTATAGATATCTCTAGCAGTTTTCAATAACATGATATCCATATTTAATGATGTCATCTTCTGGCTCATTTCATAGTTAGACTCTATCTCCTTATAATGCATGTCAGCTATCAATCTTTCAAAGTGCGAGAAAAATTCTAACACATTATAAGTAGACTTCATGTAAAGCCGTAAACGACCATTGAAGCTCTCACTTAATTGCGTTGTTGTAGCACCAGCTGAAAACGTGTTTCGCCCATATACTAAAGCCCATTTTTCTTTTTTCTTATAGTAATCTTGCATCCATTTATTTTGGTGAAGGTTGTGCTTGTCAAGTAATGAATTCCAAGCAGCGATAAAGCCATCCTCATATTCGAAACCATAAATGCAACTTCTCAAATCATCAGCAAAAGAATTTGATCTCTTAAAGGCATGATTAACATTCTTAAGTGCATTCTGAAATAAATGCCACAAGCATAAACGATGATATGCTTAAGGAAAAACCTCTGAAATCGCTTTTGCCATGGCAGCATCTTAATCTGTGAAAATTGTCTTTGGCTTTTTTCCACACATTGCCTTACGAAAAGTCTTGAACAATCACTCAAATGATGCAGCAGTTTCATCATAAAACAATGCTGCAGTGCTGCACCAAATAACACACTTTCTCTATGATGGTTGAATCCAACGAAAGGAGCAAAATTCTTGTTAGTGCGGTATGTGGTATGAAAGCATACTACATCTCCAAAATAAACATAATCTAAAATCATTTTAGCATCTGCCAGAAAATGTTTTTTTTTATTTGATTATCAACATCAAATTGAATATCTCAAAAGAATGATCGATTCTCTCTCTGCTTTGATTTAAAATAATGAAGTAGAGTATATGCTTCATTTCCTTCATCCTTTTGGCGGTTAAATGATTGCTAATATCTTTAGAAGTGCAGCCAACGTTCTCCCTCCATCCGACGTGTTGACTTATAAACTCAAAAATCAATTTTTGGCGTATACCAGATCGGTTTGCCATTTCTACCTCTGCTGCTTGAGCGGCAGAAACCCTCCTTTGTGATGGTAATTTATGCTTACTTCTAGGAGATGCAAGCTCATGATTATTGTCTTTTCCGAAAGATGTAACAACATATTTTCCACTTGATTCCCGACTGATGACAACATGTGCTAAACATCCATTTCTGATATCTTTGCGAAACATTTTTTCATCATCATCTTTGATCCTCTTAAAGCCTTCTTTAAAACACACGAACTTTCGAGACATCACAGCTTCATTATCTAACTTGCTTTTGTTTCTCCAATCTTTTCTAATGCTAAAACCAACAAAGCCAGCATATATATTATAAAATCTATATGCGTGATCTTCGGTATCAAACTCCATGCCAACATATGGGATTATATCTTCTTCGGTTAGTCCGTGCTCAATGTTATCATTCCATTTCACTGTGAATAAGAAAATATAAAATTGGAAGTTAAACCATTGACTCAGTCTATTATAAACAAGCGATGAGTATAAGAAAAAGAAATAAGTAAACATGGAACATGAACATAGGTTTTTTTTTATAAATTTGCTAGCTAAAGCTTCAATATTACTATTATTATGAACTTAAAAGCTTTTAATTTTTTATAATTACAGTATAGTGTTGTTATTAAAAGTGTATTTATGACTCTATGAACCTTTAATTTGCTTGCTGACCGATGAAAATACTGAAAATTGGAAAAAGTAATCAAATTGCTTCAACCTAAAGCTAAGTCTTTTATAAACAAGCAACAAGTAATGACTCCTTCCTTCCCAACTTTTCAACACAAAACATTGTAAATTTCACTTTGCTATTCATTACGGTGAAGCACGGACACTGATACTTGACACGTTGACACTGACAAAACATCTGCAATAGAAGCACAAATCTCTGAGGGACAACCGGACAAACACGCTACCTCAAGAGATAATCACACAGGTCCCATCAGCATTCATTAACAGGAAGATTATCCCAAATGTCAAGAAACACCAAACCAAACTCCCAAAAATATGCTCACAGGTAATGCTGCAGTAAGAATTATTAAAACTAAAAATAAATTGAGGCAATGAATTTAAAAAAAAAAAAAAAAAACCTTCGCAATTTGAAACTATAACACATCTATGAACCTTCACATACTCATTAAATTTTATCTACCATCAATCTCATTAGGCAGAATCTCAACGTTAATCACCTGCTTAATTGGGAGATGTATCATCAAAAAGTCAATAGGCAGAAACAATTCTACCAGATGGGCTCATTTATTCTGATGTTGGGGACATGACATTGGCCATTGGAATAAACATAATGAGCTTTTATTTTCATTTATAGCATGTTGGCACACATTTGAATTTTTAGCTACATAATGTCGTTTACAGGTGAACCTTTTCTATATGTATAGTTGTTTCTTTCTCTGATAGTTTTAACTAAAAATTAGAACTTCAACAGCCATAGTGGATGTTCAATCTGTCAGATAGGTCACTCAATTCGCCATATACAACACTAAAGGTATTATTTTTGTTTTCCCTTTATATTGGATAAATCTTATATAGAAATAGCTATATAACCATCGAGTTTGCTTCATGGATAAAAGGTGGTGCTAAATTTTTTATTTTGATTCATCCATTGTCAGAAGTTGCCCTGTGAGTTTGGCATAACTGATCAAGCCTATATGCAGCTATTGAGTCTTAAGTGGCATATCTATCACGTAGAGTTTCACTTGGACAGGTTTGATTGTATCTTGAAGCACATGTTTTGATTCATCAAGTGATATTTGCATATATACGTATTGTTATTTATAGTTCATGCCAAGCCTCATAAGTTTACAACAAAAACAAGTTTCTACATTGAATGGCACATGTGAGCAATTCACTGGTGCATAAATTGCCAATTCAATGACCTTTTTAACTTAGTTGCATCCAAATTTTATGTGACGAGCATGGGAATGCCTAAAAAACACCTTAAAAGAATTTTCCACTTTTCTCATTATGCGACTGATATGTTTTTAGAACTGTGCAACTGTTTTTACATTATAAATAAAATTGTGAAACTATGAATAATTTATGGTCATTCTACTGCATGTTCAAATAGTTAATATGCGCTTTTTATACTATCAACAGAGTTATGTTAACTAGGCACAAGTCTCACAAAGGAGATTGGTCATTCGTTGAATCGGTATGTGACATTGGTTGATCCAACTCTTATTATTTTGAGTAGTATAAGTATTTCATTTATTTGCGCCTGTTTGGAATTGGTAGCTTATGTCTGATATGCACACATTTTTTACATTTAGGCCTTCACTTATGCTAAATTTGTCGACGACATCATCAATAAAGACTCAACAGATATTGGCCTGATAGACGATTGAGGACATTATTGGTTACTGAAACTGGAGTTTGATGATGAAAATAACACGATCAAATCTGGGGGAGATTTGATGTCATTTTGCATACTCCATAGCATAGCAGTTAGGAATTTCAATTTAAAGCTTAGGACACAAACTTCACTTGGGTTGTAGGATCCAGTAGTAAAGTTAATAAGGTGCAAGGTAGGTGCAAAGATAAATCTTGAGGAGGTGTAGAATACAAAAAGCTATAAATTTAAGCCAAATTGAAAAATCTGAGGTGTGCAGTTGAACACCCTGGGATCAATGTGGCTCCGCCATTGAGTAGTAGCATCCTTAAATGTTTGGTTGTCCATAACCCATTAATCATTAATCATTTAGACTATATAACTAGCACTTATTAGTTTATACTCTGTCATTTCTAATTTCATCTTTGTATCACTAACTATATAAGTGTTCATACCTAGGTTATCTCTTTCACTGTCTGACGTTAAAATTCCTTTCGAGTTTCAATGAAAACAGTTCCCTTTAGTTGTTTCATTTGCAATGACAATTAATTAGAGTCAGGGGCAATCATTTAAAAATGTTGAAATTTATTTGCCAAGTTTAGTGTTTTCGCATGGTTAGTTATACGTTGCAATTTTCAGAGTCACTTCAAAAGACGGGTTGAAGATACTAATCACTAATGAAGATGGCGACAACACCACTACGACCTCAAATGTTGTTTATCATGAAATATTTCGTAATGAATGATGATTTAAGTTCGACTAAATAAAGATTTAGTTTACCTTATTAATTACATGTTATCATTGTGGTACAAGTCATTGTGTTTACATTTTATCATATGTCTTCTATTTGTGATTATATGTTAATAATGTGGCGACTTATTCGTCCAAATTCAGCTCGGTACGACCCGTGCGATAGCGTGAGTCAAGAGTCTAGTATACATAAAATACACGAGGGAATAATATGAAAAGTTGGTTAAGGGTTGAGATTAAAAAATTGAAAAAACATGACAAGAAAAAGACTCAGCAGATCCATTTTCCATTTTCACCCAACTTTGCACCGGCTTTTGCACCAATTATATTAGATATTTTCTTAGGTCATGTTTATAAGAAGAAAAAAAAAATTGATTCATTTAATGTATATCGTATTTGGTCTATATATAAACCAAATATATTATGTATTTAATAAATTTTAAATGTAGTTTGTCTCCCATTATTGAATATATTAAGTTTCTGATGACATAAAGTGTGACGAGAAATGATGGCATCATATGATGAATAGTAATGGGTGGTGTTTTAATTTGAGTTAGGTTTGTCACTTTGTTGTGTTGTGTAAAATAAATTAAAACAAAAAGGTTTGTTTTTGTGTCTCTTTCTGTGGAAGTAGGTGAGCCAGCATCAAAGGTCAGAAGTTACAGCTTGCTGCCTCAGACTCTGTGGAACTCTTCAAGAACAAAAAAGCATTTTGGATCAAGGTCTTAAATTTGGACTCCTTTTTTTATTCTTAGATCATAGATACCTGATTAAAGAAAAATCATGGTTATCTATTGATTAAAGAATCATGGTTATCCATTTTTTAAAGGGGGTATATTGGTATAGATTATTGTTATTGATTTAACGACTAAGTTTCATTGGAATTTTATAAATTGTGTCCTCAATTTTATAAAGGCTTAAATGCACTTTTAATCCTTAATGTTTGTCATTGTAGCAATTTTGACCCCTAGCAGATTCAATTTTGACCCCTTAATTTTTCCAACTATGCTGAGAAGTTGCCAGATGTTCCAAAAAAGGGACCATAATTGCAACTATTTTGTAATGGTAAGAGGTCAAAAGAGCATATTTCCCTAAACATGGCAAAATTAGGGGGTCGAAATTGCATTTTTTTTGTTAGAGGGCCAAAATTGCTACGATGGCAAACATAGGGGGTCAAAAGTGCGTTTACGCCTTTTATAAATTTATCTCCTAAACTGAATAAGTGAGGTGTTTGGAGTTCGAACTCTGACCCCCTACATATATTATGCAATGTTAGTACCAACTGAGTTAAATTCACTGTTAGTGAATATAATCATGCAATAAACTCTTTTTCATGTCAACTATATAAAATTTCAAATAAATTTTAAAATTAAAAAATTTTCAGTTGATGAAATGATCAACCTACATAGATCCAATCAAATTACTAAATTTTTTTATGGGAATCAGTATAGTTTTTTATTTTGGAACTTAATTTTTTTATAATTTCTCTTCATTCCTTTGCCTAGACACACTGACTTGTTCTATGCATAGGAATCTCTAAAGACCAAACTAAACAATATTGGTAATAATTTATGAATTTATAGATCATGTAGGGACTAAATACAGATTCCTTTTTATTCAGAAAATAAAATAAAGATTATTTGTATATTAAACCATGTTGTTTAACATGTAACCAGGCATATAATATCAAAAAAGAATCGAACTTTTAAATTGGTTGACTAATTAAATTATTCTTAGGATCCTTAAAAAAAAAGAAAAAATTATTCTTAGGAGTTGGCAGTAGTGAGAAACTACATGGAATGGCCATTTCGTTAAACAAAATTGGAATAATTTGTCCATTTAGTTAAACTACATTTTTTAAATTTGTTTAGAATTTCTCTTCATTCCATTACAGAGATAAACTGCATATGCTAGGAATCTAAATATCAAACTAGTTAAACAATATTGGTAATAATTTTCTTCCTTCAAAAAATATTGGTAATAATTTATCGATTTATATGTTAGTCTTTTCGCAGGGCCGACATATGTAAGTGCATCAAGGCCCTTGATATACGGCCTCAAACTTAAAGAGGCATCAAAATTTATATAAAAAAATGAAGAAAAAATTGTACAGACAAAATCTGTCACTAAATGTCATGTTTTTGCAGATAAAAGTTCAAAATTCAACTATTTATCTGTGGGTAAAAATCATGTTTAAACTATGACTCTTATATTTAACTAGAACACAGATGTTTGTCACTTTAAATAGTGTTGAATTTTTTTCAATATTTTTTAAATTAAAATTGTCAAGATTACAACAGGACTTTTGAATTGTCGAAGACGGCCCTGGTCTCTTGGAGAGTTGTAGGGAATAAAATAAAGTTTATTTATATATTAAACCACGTTGTTTAACATGTAGGAGTAGCCACTAAAAGAAACATGTAGGAATAGAATACGAAAAGTAATCGAACTTGGTTGACTACTTGTGTTGGCAGTAGTGAGAAACTAGGTTGAATATTTTGAAGGGCCATTTAGTCGTATAAAAAAGTCAAAAATTCAACTAACTATAGTTTGACTATATTTTCCGGTCGGTGCCGTGCCAACCCCCCTGAGGAGAAAGTAACAAAAAATTTGTTTAACATGTTTAAGCGTGTTATTCAAATCCTACTGGCGGCTATTGTAAAGTGGTGCCGACAGCGCCAGCTTAATTTGTTTAATACGAGTTTGGTTTACATTTTTCACATACATCGAGTCAGAATGGTCTTGAGCACAAACAAGAGGGAAGACGGTTTATTTAATACGTCATTTTTTAGAGAGGTCAAAATTATTATTTTTACTCTGTAATTAATTTTATTGAGCATATGTGTTTAACTCATTTTGATTAATTATAATAAAAACATTTTTTTATTTATTTTTGATTATGAATGAATCTTTGCAACAAGAAATGCAAGAAGAAAGATATTTGAATAATTAAAATATGATAATTTTATTGATTCATTAAGGACAAAGAATCTTATGATTTATTTTGATAGGAATAGTAACCAAGGTAATTCAACATGTCCATTTTATATAGGAATGTTTCTAAAATATTTTCTTATATTTTTTCGAGTCAATATCCCCTTAAATGAAGACATATTTAATTTTAACTTTTTATCATCAAATCTTTTTTTTTCATGCAAAATGAAAATTAAGTTAAAATAAAAAGAAAGACACAAAGACTGGGGGGCATGAGACCTGACCTAGGTACAATTCATATGAGAATACATCGTGATAAACCATACCAAATGGATCAGTCCTAATCTATTCTAACAAAAATTCACTAGTCACAGGCGCAACCCTGCGAACCCGCGTACGAGCACGAAACCAAGCTACAAAAAAAATGAAAAGTGAACCTCTGCACAAACAGTTAGGATCAAAAATGGCGAATGGATCAACCACCAGCACGGTAACGAATCCAAGTGCCAACAGCTCCCTGAACAAGCAGCAAGCGTGAAAGCTCTTTCGAGCAAGTACCAAAGTATAGGCAATCATAACTCCTTGAAACCTGCAGAACTCAACAGTCCTGGAAACAACAGAGAATCGAAGGCCAGGCCACCAAACACAACGGTTTCCAACAGACGCGTAAGAACTCAGATCGAAGGATGAGTCCAATACGTTAAAAATCAAATCCTTTCGGGTTAATCGAACCACCGACCCTAATGGGTTAACAAAACAAACCCTTGCGGGTTTTTGAAACTCCACCATAGGTCAAAATCAACAGCCACCCCATCTCCGAAACAGAACAAAAGAAAACACACGTACCAACTACCTTAGCCATGAAGAACAGCAGCAAAGAACCGCAAAACAAGGACACCACCAGCGAACCAAAAACCCATAACATCTACGACAAACGCAAAAGCCAAAAAAACCAGAAAGAACAAAGCAGTGACAACCCTTCCGACACGGTGGAGTTGCAACAAACCTTAACCCAACCGGCCAAGGAGCAAAACCCACCACCTTAGAGAAAAGGAACCGAACAACCGTGGCAACACAACCAACCAAGAAACCGCCAAACACGTCGGGCCTTCATGAAACGCCGATGAAGGAAAGGCCGATGAACACAACAACCAAGCAACGGTGGAGGAAGGTGACAGAAGCTTAGGAAGAACGGCCGCCGGAAAGGAGGTAAAGCGGTGGTGCGAAGGATGGAAGTCACTCGTCGCACCACCGAAAGAAGAGGCTACATCATGAAAGCTTAGATTTGGATCTGTGAGGGAGAGGGATAGAAAAAGGAAAGGCTAGTGAGAGGTTAGAGAATTTCAAAGTTGAAGTTGTTGCTAATTAGTCGGGCCTTCCTTTATTTTTTACTTTATTTACATTTTGTAAAGCTAGTAAGAATGCGGGTCCATTAAAAAAAACAATAGGAATGTTATGTCCATTAAAAAACTTTTTATCGTCAAATTATATAGCAATATTATAAGAGTAATAGTGGGCTGACTCTGCTCGGGAAATCGAAGAAATTGTTAAAGATTGTGAAGATAGTAAGAGTTCAGGGTCTGAAGGTTTTAGCTCCACATTCACCAAAGAGTTTTGGGATGTAATTAAATGGAAGGTAAAAAAATACGTTTGATCAATTTCAGGTGAATGTGTGCCTTTCCAATAGTTTTTTTCCTACTTCTTTACTTTGATTTTGAAGAAGCATTCCCCCAATATCCTGGGGACTTCGTTTCATTTCTCTTTTGGGGGTGCTTGTACAAGTTGTTGCAGGTGTTATCAAGGAGACTAACTGAGGTTATTGGTTCATTGGTACCAAAAACACATTTTGCATTCACAAAAGGGAGGTACTGGTGGATGGTGTGTTCGTCATCAATTGCGTCAATGATTTTGCTAAAAGATTGGATAAAAAAAAGGTATGATTCTAAAGGTCAGTTTAGAAAAGGATCAAGATTCGTTCGATTGAAGTTTCCTTGACTAGATGCATGGTAGATTTAGGTTAAACAATTGTGGCTGCTCAAGGTGACATTTAGGAAACTTGAAATGGGTTTAGGCATGACAGTCAATTTGTGAAAGAGTTACTTTGGTGGGGGTTAATGTACTCGATTAGTTCCTAGTTATGGCGTCTTGTTTTCTTAATTGCAGGATTGGGTCGACCTCTTTCAAATATTTAGGGTTGCTTGTGCGAGAAAATTTATGAAAGTTCTCCATTTAGAAATTGAAGTTTGATGTTCTCTCGTGGATATTAGGATTTTGGGGGAATAATTATATCAATCTTAAGGGAAGAATTGTGTTGTTAAACGTTGTTCTAAGTGCAAGCCCAATTTTCTATCTTTCATTTATGAAGAAATTGGTTGAGGTTTGGATGGAGGTGGTGAAACTTTAGAGAGAATATCTTGATGCTTAAGAACGATCTTTCAATCACAAAACCCTAACTGCTTCATCAATCACAACAAATCACAATCAAAATATCTAGTCAAGGAATTGGTTTGAACACCTTCAAATATAACCCTTGCATCCTTTTTTGCATCACCTCTCTCTTTTGTGACTGTAAAAGTTGCACTTATACTGCACGCATGCATCTAGTAACCAACTTCTATCCTTGTCTGACTACTTTTGTTATACAACACTCACTCATCAGTGTATGTATTTTTCATTTTCTTACGTTTTAGTTTATTTAATATATTTAATATCTTTAACTTTTGCATATTATTAACATTTTTAAATCACAAAAAAAACAACCTTATGGATCAAACCCAAATAATGGAATCATCTTAAGATTCAAGACGTAAACACTAGGCAAAGGTGATTATTTTTTACCATAGTTTCAAGTCAAACGTTACATAATCATTTCCACTTTTATTTGAGGCATTTCTATATATTTCTACCTCTAAAATTCTAAATTGATACTTTCTATACTACTTAAAAGTGTAATGTTGCCTTAATTTTATATCAGAAAGAGTTATTATGAATTGTTTTACAAAATTATCCTTAATAAACGGTATAAGGAAGATAAATTACAGAATTAAAAGAAAAGAGAAAAAAAATGGTTAAGAGTATAATAAGAAAAGTAACATTACTGCTTCATTAGCATTGTAAAGCGACTTATAATTGAGACAAGTTTTTTTTCCAAAATGACTTATAAAGATGAGGGAGTACTAATATTTACCATTAAGGTGTCTGATATGGACCTTTGGAAAAAAAAAATCTAAAAGTAAACATTTACCATTTTTAATAAAATGAATTTTATAATGATGAAAAAAATACAAATAGATTCATCTTTGGACCTGACTCTTATAAAAATATAATTGAAATTTTTGAAATTTCTCTCAAAAATATTTATGAAATTAAAAAACCTGAATCCCCTTAGTCTAGAGTCCTGGCAACACCAATAGGTCTAAGCCCTTTCAGAATATGTTAATAAGATGGTTCCTACTTGCTTAAAGCATTTGTGAAAAAGTTGAGTCTTATCCGTAATTTTTGGTGGAGAAGTAAAAAAAAAAGATAGGAAAATTCATTGGACTAAAGAAGATGCTTAAAGAATGAAACTGGGATGAGTTTTAAAAGCTCAGGGCTTTCAAATGAAATTAGGCTGGTTAAACATATCTGAAGAATCCATGCTAATATGTTTTGGGGATTAGGATCTGTAACTTTAAAGAAGGAAAGTCACAATGTCCTTAATCTAATTTTGTGTGTTTTTTGAAAGGGAGAAAAATAAAAGAGAAATGATAAATAAGATAAGAGGGAGTAATATAAGAGAGAGGTTGACACAAGGTCGCTATATAGTCATGCGTCATAATCCATCTCTTGGCTGGATGCCTAAAGCTAGATATCTCCTTATATAAATTGCAAGAAATATAGATATTGTGCATTAATTGTTGTTAGAATGGAACCACACTTCGTGGATCACTGGAATTGGACATGCTTAATGATAGCAAATGATATATCAATATGATTTTCTCTCATAAATACACTTTCCCTGATAATATTGTGAACCCATGCTAATCGTAATAAATTCGAGTCCCATGCAGCCCTGATGATATATGCTTACATATCAATATAGATGAATGAATGCAATGATTTGGGCCTTTCTTCTTATGGTTATGGTGGCATTGTTTAAAATTTGTAGAAGGAATTCATTTTTTTTAGGGAATTTTTGAAAGTTTTCTACTTCAATTCTATTTCTCAAACTTCTACTATTAAAAGCAAAAATAAAAATTGCGACAATTGTTTCTTGATATTAAATTTGCTCTTAAGATTCACAACCAAAAAAAAAAGGTATCATGAAGATGGATTCAAAATCATTACAAGTTTGGACCCTTTTCTTGTATATTTTCTTCATTTTTTATATATCTTATGCTGCACAAGGAGTTTTCGGGTCATACTCAATTACTCAACCCATCCAACTCGTTCCTATTTTGGTTAGGTTAAATAGGGTTACATACAAAAAAAATAAAAATAACATGTAATATTTGATCATATTAAGTGTATTATTCATTGAAACCCGATCTATCATGACGTGTACACCTAACCATATCATCTCAACATACATGTTTCTAATAACAATTTATTAAAAGTTATAACAAAGTAAAAATAGCACTTCTTTTTTTTATGAAAACTTCCATGGAGAGAAACACGCTTCGAAGCGCTAAATCTACACTATCTGATCAAGTAACGTGGGTTGTCAAAATAGAACATATAATTAAACCATTATGATTGGTCAAGTTGAGGGGATTTGTGTAATATACACGGCGTTTTAAAAGAGTAGTACGCCTTTCGGTCTCGATTGTAAAAAAATATTATTTTTTAAAGTTCATTCAATAAATAATATATTTCATCTATAATATAAATTAAATATATCATTTATTTAATAAACCTAAAAAAAAACTTATATTCAAGACCGGAGAAAGTACCATTGTATTGTATAAAAAAGAGAGAGAAGCATACAAGAGGTCACAACCACATAGATTGGTGCAGTACATTGAGGGGTTTGAGCGCCAATACAAGTATTAATCATTGATATTATGATGACGATGATAATGAAACACTATATGCGGTCTTTTTAAGTTAGATGTTTATAAAAATTTAGTCTTTTAACTTTCATTTGTAAAAAACAAGAAGTCTTTTAACTTTAAAAAAAAAAAAACAATTTAGTCTTTTAAGTTATTTTTACAAATTAGTTCTTTAAGTCATAAAATATCTACACCATGATCATGTTTTCATCAAATTCAATTAAAAAGTGAATATGTAAACGTTTAATGTTAAGTTGACATGTTCAAATTTACCCCGCTCCTAAAACTAGGGTTCAAATGTGTGTTATTTTGTCTTAATTTGAAACAAAATTGATCAATTGCTTGATTTATAATATTATTACTGAAATATTTATATGTTAAATTATTCTTGAATTCAAAAACAAGAAGAAGAAAATGTGAGTAAGCAATTTTGTTTGATAATCATTTCAGTGTTTTTCTTCTTCTTTTGAATAGGCTAAAATGGGTTACATTAGCTGAGGTCCAGGTAGATTAAGCACAAGGGGTGCAAAAAAAAATGATGAAAAAGTAAAATTACAACAATAGACAACAAAGTCAAATAAAAAGAAGGGGAAAAAAGAGGTCAAATCAATCACATTACAAGGTGATTCTCAAACAAGTTAAAGGATCAAACCACCATAGATGATAGTTAAAAAGAAAATTAATGTGTTTCGCTTTCAGCGACAAGTAAGAATGTAGCTTAATTTTGTCGAGAAGTTGTTGTAACGATTCCTCTTTTTGATGAAAACCCGAGCATTTCTTTAACGCCAAATCACTCACATAATAGCCAAATGAGTTGAAAAGTTACGCAGATGCTTTTTGGAAGCCCGTCTAAATTTTCAAATTAAAGAAAGTGATTTGCTACATGTTCAAGGTGCACTGTACTGAAACCAAGACAATTAGAGATACATAGGCAAACTTTTCCAAAGAAATCGCAAGAAATAAATAAATGATCAATATCCTCCATAGTGTCACACCAGCTCGTACAAAGCTGAGGCATGAGCATTAGGATGAAGAACGTGTCTCCTAATTAAATTATCCATTGTAGGGGCGATTGTGAAGCAGACGTCAGACAGAAAGACTAACCTTCAAAGGGACGTCCTTGTTTCAATCTGCATTTGTGTGACCAGTTGTCGTAATGTTAACCGATGACAATAAGTAATTATAGGCACTTTTAACATTCTGCCTTAATGTTAACTGACGACATTAAGTAATTATAAGCACTTTTAACATTGTATTTGTTGGAAGCATGTAAATGTCAAAACCATTTGTCGTGAATATTAGGCTGCAAAACAATATTAGATAATAACTCACAAGAGTCCCTAACTTGCTCCTCCTCCCAAATTAATAACTTACGCCTCCACTTCCTAGCTTCACCCTCCTCCCCCCATCCAATTATCAGTTCAATGTTAAATGATTCATAAGAACTTTTTAATGCAGTTGGATGAAATACATAATAAATATGTAAATATTTCATGACTTAAGTGACCAAATTTTAATAAAAAAATATTAAAAGACACCTCGTTAAAATAAACGTAAATAACTAACTTGTTATTAATATCTAACTTAAATGACCACACAATATCTTTGACCTAACGATGGTGCTGATAATAAAAGACAAAAAACTGTACAACCTCGTTGTTGGTTAGTAATTGTTTAACTCATGAATCAAATTCAAATTTTATAGAACGATTCATTCTAATTTAATAAAATTTGTTAGACATTTGAATTCAATCATTTGATGTCTCTCTTCTCTGATATATAACAAAAAAAGTTAATAATAATATAGAAAAATTATAAAAATTAAAAGTATAAAATATATCCTAAGGAGTACTACTTGATACGTACAGCGCATCTCAACTTCATATTAGACTAAATATTTTTTAGGGGTTCATTAGACTAAATATTATAAATATTACTTTGATGATGTAAATTGTTGACATTTAAAACCGTAATTTTTATAATAATCATTACAGTCCTAGTGGCTTATAATATCGATTAATTTTGCTTAAGTAGTGTATACATACATTCTGTCAAACAAAAAAAGAAAACTTATAATATATGCCACATTTTTTAATTTTGCTTTGCCAGCCACCAACCCCTCTCACCTACTACATGCAAGAGGACAACGTGGACCGTCGCACGAACACATGACAACCTTTCTCTGTATTTCATTTCATTTCATTTTTGCTCTTACCATTACCACTTCTCCACCAAAAAGTCAACGTCATCTAACCCGTCACTATTCCTACCACAAACTCTAATTGGTTGGACAAAATTATTTTAGCAATCTACTTTATTTATTTAATTTAAATTGATAGATTTTATCTTTATTAAGTTGGTTTTCTTAAATTAATATTATTTTTTTGTAAAAAAATAAATTAATATTATTTGAAATTTTTATGTCTAGGTAATCTCATAAGCATTAAAAATATTGATTTAGTCACAAAAGTATGGAGAATACATTTAGCTTAATTTTGATGCATTGTTTGTGTAAAGTTTTTTTCCCTATAAATACATGATTATTAAATGATTTCTTAATTATAGGACAAAATGTGTTAGCTAATTATAGTAAGTTTTTATCTATGTACTAATATCTTTAACATTAAATATATGAAGAATAATTTTTAAATAATTTTGATGCATTGTTTGTGTAAAGTTTTTTTTCCCTACAAATATATGATTATTAAATGATTTCTTAATTATAGGACAAAATGTGTTAGCTAATTATAGTAAGTTTTTATCTATGTACTAATATCTTTAACATTAAATATATGAAGAATAAATTTAAATAATTTTCTATTCTAATAATTTGTAAGTTTTCAATGAAACGCTCTTCAATTTTATACGCGTTATAATTGAAATAATAAATACGTGCAAAGACAAAAGTTAAAGAGTTGAAATATATTTTAAATAAAAATTAATTAATTTTGATACAAAATTATTATAAAACTTTTTATAATAACTTTGTCACTTACCTTTGCCATCTCATTCCACCACTCATACTCATTCATATCTCTCTCAATCAATCTCCATCGCTCCTCACCGTACTTCGCCATCAACACTTTATACCACAGCCTATCCGTATCCACCAACACTATTTTTTTAACAATGCAATGTTAAAATCCCACATCTTCCTGAAATCTCCTTACACTTTTTCTAAACAAATAGAATTCCAATTTACCCGAAATTTATATCCTCAAAAAATCATGGATGTTAAATGTTTAAAATCAAATTGATTAAATTCATTTTTTTAATAAGTCAATGGTTATGATGGACTAATAATGTAGACAACTTTTATATTGGATGTTTTAAGAAAACTTTTATATATTTCTTGTAAAAGAAAACTTTTATATATTTCTTGTAAGAAAAAACTTTTATATTGGATATTGATTAAGGAAAATGATTAATAGATGACTCAAATTCAATCTACATTTTAAAAGAGAAGAGATAAAAATAATGACGTGATAAATGTCATAGATTATTGTTATTTATTTGTTTGAAGAAGGTAAAAAGAATATATCATCAACGAAAAAGAGTTATACGTAGGACAAAATATGCCTACGTAAAATACAAGAGTTTTAACATAATGTTACAAAACTAAAACCAGAAGCAAAAGGAAGGAGTATTATCCAACTGCCAAACAAGTAAAAGGACTAGACCACCAATTATGATACCCAAAAGCAAAAGATTGTCTTTATTCACCAATAAGAAAGACACTTTATATTGTATAGGATCTGATAAATTGAGTCTTCCTTATATTAAAAAGTCTACCATTCCTTTCTTTTTAAATTTCCCAAACAATGAAGAGCCAAATTAGCTGCAAAAACGAACTCCGAGATTTAGAGTTGTCTGTTGATTGACCAAACCGAATAAAATGATCAGATGCTTGAATATTGACGAACATGATGTCAAATAGTGCCGAAAGAAATTACAACCAAAAAAACATATGGTGAACCAATTATTAGCACCACAACCAAACACACAAAGCTAGGAATTATGATGAATGATGCCCCTTTTGAATCAATTGTCATTTGTAGGAAGTCGATCATGAAGAAGACATCAAGAAAAATAAGGACACTTTCAAAGGAACCTTCTTATGCCAAATTATGTCCGAGAAAATATAATGATCATGATGTTCAATATTTTTCAAAAACTTATAAAGTGCATCTAACTGAATAGCATGTTACTCAGTCCAACCTCCATTTCCACTAATCTGATACGTCAACCTGCAAAAAACATTGAGACGAAGACCACAACACTTCCCTACCAACTTTTTTTCCCAAGCAAACAATATCCTCTGCCACTTCCAAACCCCTCCCACATCACCCCAACCTAAAGAAAACATGTATGCCAACATTAAGGAACAACGGTCAAATCAAACAACCGTCTAAATCTGTCCCTAAAAGAGACCCCACCTAACCATGAGTTTGTCCAGAAAAAAAAAGTATTGACCCATTTCCTATCCCCCATTAAACATTAACATCGAACCAACTTCTGATCCCTAAACCAATTTTGTCCCCTTACCTTTGCCATCTCATTCCACCACTCAGACTCATTCTTATCTCGCTCGATCAACCTCTATCCCTCATCACTGAACCTCGCCACCAACACTCTATTCCATAACTCATCCGCATCCACCAACACTATTTTTCTAACAATGCAATATTAAAATCTCACATGTTCTAGAAACCCCCATACTCTTTTTCCGAACAAATAGAATTTCAATTTACCTCGGATTTTACTAATACCATCCCCCCCATAAAAAAAAGAGCGTTTTAAATGATTATTAGAGGAAATTATACTTGTGCGAGTCTTGAAGAAGAAAAAAAAGTAGACCACAAGATACGACATGACAGACTTTACGAGAATCTGAAGACCACCCATTTTTTATTATTATTAATTTTTCAAAGATAAATATTAATAATTAGTTTGTTAAATTAATATTTATTCATTTGTTTCGGGGTGGATTCTAGGGTGATGGTCCAATTAGGTCCCTCACCGGTGAACCACGAGAAAAACACCAATAGATTAAATAAGTGGTTCAGATTTATTTAAATTAAAAGAGGGAGCATGTAGAACTGCTCACATTCAATCATATCATGCAATGGTTTCACCCGTTGTTAACCGTAATTAATTGTTACGAACCGAACCGAACCAAACCAAACCATTACAAATCAATTAATTCTTTTTCACACAAAAATCTGAACCCTTATTCTAAACCCTAATTCCATTTCAAATTCAATCAAATTCACCATCTTCAAATTCCTTATTCTCATGCCTGTGTAATTTCTCTTATTCTCAATGTATAAAACAAAGCTGGAATATGTACACAGTACACCTGAATTGAAGAGTTGATATGCCAAAAATGTCCCAGAGAAATTACACAGGCATGAGAATAAGGAATTTGAAGATGGTGAATTTGATTGAATTTGAAATGGAATTAGGTTTAGAAAAAGGGTTCAGATTTTTGAGTGAAAAAGAATTAATTGATTTGTAATGGTTTGGTTCGGTTCGGTTCGTAACAATTAATTACGGTTAACAACGGGTGAAACCATTGCAGGATATGATTGAATGTGAGCAGTTCTACATGTTCTCTCTTTTAATTTAAATAAATCTGAACCACTTATTTAATCTATTGATGTTTTTCTCGTGGTTCACCGGTGAGGGACCTAATTGGACCCTCAACGTAGAATCCACCCCAAACATATCACAATAATTAATTAATTACTTTCTTACAAAGACCATCCAACCATTAACTCGATGACAATTGACAAAAGAGAATGCAATTTTTTTAGTCTAATCAACACAAAAAAAAAGAGACAACACACACCAAGGCCACAAACCCCACCTAACCCTCTACAGTAATTCCACCTAACCAAAAACCCATACACATCATCATCATCATCATCAAAACCTCTCTATAAAAACCCAACAACCACTCTAAACATTTTCATTACCCCAAAACACAAACAAGAAAAAAAAACACAACACAACACAACAATGGATCTTCTCCTCCTTGAAAAGACCCTTTTAGCCCTCTTCATCGCCGCCACAATCGCCGTCACAATCTCAAAACTCCGTGGCAAACGCTTCAAACTCCCACCAGGTCCAATCCCAGTCCCTATCTTCGGTAACTGGCTTCAAGTCGGAGATGATCTCAACCACCGTAACCTCACCGATTACGCAAAACGCTTCGGCGAAATCTTCCTCCTACGTATGGGCCAACGTAACCTAGTCGTAGTTTCTTCCCCAGAACTCGCCAAAGAAGTCCTCCACACACAAGGTGTTGAATTCGGATCACGTACACGTAACGTAGTTTTCGATATCTTCACTGGTAAAGGACAAGACATGGTGTTCACTGTCTACGGGGAACATTGGCGTAAAATGCGCAGAATCATGACAGTTCCGTTTTTCACAAACAAGGTTGTTCAACAGTATCGTTATGGGTGGGAGTCCGAAGCTGAGAGTGTTGTTAACGATGTTAAGAACAACGCCGAAGCGAGTGTTGGAGGGATTGTTATAAGGAAGAGGTTGCAGTTGATGATGTATAATATTATGTATAGGATTATGTTTGATAGAAGATTTGAGAGTGAAGAAGATCCTTTATTTGTTAAGTTGAAAGCTTTGAATGGTGAAAGGAGTCGTTTGGCTCAAAGTTTTGAGTATAATTATGGTGATTTTATTCCTATTTTGAGACCTTTTTTGAAAGGCTATTTGAAGGTTTGTAAAGAGGTTAAAGATCGTAGGTTGCAGCTTTTCAAGGATTATTTTGTTGATGAAAGAAAGTAAGTTTTTCTTCTTTTCATCTTTTTTGATTATTTTCCTTTTCTGAATATCCCATGTTTTTTTTTTCCTTCATTTTTTGCTACTTTATCCTCTTACATTTTTGGTTTGTGTCCAACCACATGTCTCATTTCTAACATGACAAGTTTTTTTTTTTTGGACAAAATTGATTGTGAATTCTTCACTTAATTTTTATCTAAATAAGTGTGTCATTGAGATTTTGATCAAAACTACACTTTGAATTCTAATTTTTCTGATTTTTTTTCTTGATTTAGTAGGAGATTGATTATTTTAATAACATTTAAAGAGGTGAATGGAAGAGTCAAATTCTGATTTTTTTTGTTGAGGGATTTCTGGATAATTATTTGAAGCACCCACTTGGCACTTGGGATGATTGTTAGTATAGCTAATAAATTAAATTAAATTTGAATTATGTTAACAGGAAGCTTGAAAGCACCAAGAGCACCACAAGCAATGATGGACTAAAATGTGCTATTGATCACATTTTGGATGCTCAAAAGAAGGGTGAAATCAATGATGACAACGTTCTTTACATTGTTGAGAACATCAATGTTGCTGGTAAGATATACCTCTATCCCTTTACAAAAGAAATGTAGTGCTATGCATATGATTTTTATTTTTGTTGGCTTTAGGTAGTGTTATATGATTTATGCTTTAGTTTACTTTTTCTTCTATTAATATTTGAAATAATAATTAAAAGGGTATTAGAATCGAATTTTAGTCCCATACATTGAACTAAAATAATGATTATTATAATAATTAATCTGGCAACAAGGTGGATGTATTGTCATAATGTAGTCATGAACCTAATTGTCATTTTAATTAAATAATTATTTAAACGTGATCATGCCGACTTTTCATTCCACTAACAATTTGAATGTTAGCTTCCATTAAAGAAAAGAAAAAGAATGTTAGGTTTATACAAAAATTGAACCCCTTCACATGTAAGTAAATTGTTTTGGTGGTTGTGTCGACAAAGTTAAGAAGTAAAATGATAAGTAGACGAGTATTTAATCTTATTTATAGAACAACAATTAAAAATAGTAATATTGAGAGATTAAAAACCTAATAAAATTATATTTTTTTAAAGGAGGAAAAATGGACACGTAGATTTTGCAATGAGACATTAGTCATTAATAAAGAAAGAAGAATAGGTGAAAGATAGTAAATAACATTTCTGCCCATTCTTTTTCTTAAACAAACAGTATGGCCATGGGGCCACTGGACTCATTCTTCAGTCTCAACTTGCAATAGATTTTGATGTTGACTCCTATAGTTTTGAGGTACAGGTTGGATCAATATGGGGACTCGATCTAACTATCATTCAATTCTTTTGTTGTATGTGCGTGCCTTGTAGACATAGTTTGGTCAATTTTAAACACTTTTGTGTCTTTTTATAAGATTGCTAGTAAAAGGGAAATTCGTTTTCTTGTTTTGAAGACTTTTATATAAATAAAAGTGTGTTTTTAATTTTTTTTCCTATAAGTAAAATCTTATCCTTATGTTCATTTATATTTGTCATTTTTTGATTGTTTTTCCTGTAATTTATAAGTCATTTTCAAATTCTAAAATTTCATGAACTATTCTTTTTGTCAATTAGTTTTTTACATTATTAATTATTTTACATAGGTGAGTGTTTCAATGAAAGGTAAAAGATGATTTACTTTTTTGAGAGGATGCTTGAAATTATTTATTGATATAAGTTATGTTTTATTTATGCAAAATAACTTTAAAAGACACATTTTAGTAAAAATATTGGCGTTTTTGATGAAGTCAAATTGATTTTACTTTTAAATATCACTTTGACTAAAAGTGATAAAATATAACATTTGTGTCGAATTGAAAAATTTATAGTAGTCATGAGATGAGATTTGCTTTTAGAGTAAAAACAATTAAATATATAATATATAAAAATATACTTAAATATGAATTATTTAGATCAAATCCATTATAGTCAAACTAATTCTATTTAAAATCAAGTTGATGAACCTTTCAAGAGAAAACTATAATCAAGTTGATGAAGTGATGGCTCTAATATATCGTGGCCACCAAATTTTATTGGTGCACCTACCACCTTCCAATAAAATGGTGGTCACCAAATTTGGTTGGTGCAACTGCCTCCCTATAAAGTTACATGTTGATCACTTGATTGTTTTGGACTTTTGGTTTAGATTAGATTAGAATAGAAGTTACGAGAAGAAAATAAATTATGTGGATCTTCAACTTTTTCGTATAGTCGTGCTTTAGTGCCTAGATGGATAAGCATGAAATATTTAAGACTATCGTTGAAACCTAAACTTTAATATATAAAAAATTGAGATGTGTGTACTTATTTATATGGTCCTTGTACCCTTTCTTAACGTATATATGGAAAAAAAACGTAATTAAATTGCTCTTTGTATTATACCTATAGTTCTTATGTCATTTTCTACTCTAATAATATGTTTCTTAAACAGCTATTGAAACAACACTATGGTCAATTGAATGGGGAATTGCTGAGCTAGTGAACCACCAAGACATCCAAAACAAATTAAGAGAAGAAATGGACAGAGTTCTTGGACCAGGACACCAAGTAACTGAGCCAGATCTCCAAAAGCTACCTTACCTACAAGCTGTGATCAAAGAGACACTTCGTCTACGAATGGCGATCCCACTCCTCGTCCCACACATGAACCTTCATGATGCAAAGCTCAATGGTTTTGATATCCCAGCCGAGAGCAAGATATTAGTCAATGCATGGTGGCTCGCAAACAACCCGGCTCACTGGAAAAAACCGGAGGAATTCAGGCCCGAACGGTTCTTGGAGGAAGAGTCTCATGTCGAAGCTAATGGAAATGATTTTAGGTACCTTCCTTTCGGTGTTGGCAGAAGAAGTTGCCCCGGAATCATTCTTGCCTTACCTATCCTTGGTATCACTATTGGGCGTCTGGTTCAGAATTTCGAGCTTTTGCCTCCACCCGGACAATCAAAGATTGACACTTCTGAGAAAGGAGGACAGTTTAGTCTGCACATACTCAAACATTCAACCATTGTTGCTAAGCCAAGATCATTTTAATTAGTCTTCACACTAATACCCTTTTAATTTGTTTTACTTTACTTTGTGTAATGCATTTTAATAATTCGAAATGTGGGGATGTTATTAAAATGTCTTATTGTAGCCTGCAATTGGGTAGGTGAATAATGTTGTTGTTTTGTGCTTGTCCCATGTATAAAGCTTTGAACTTGAAGTAATGGTTTTGAGATGATTTTTTAACTGTACTTTTCTCTAATATTCTCTTATCAATAGTGTTCCGGTAAATGTCAGGTGCCTAACTTTTAGAGGATATTCAAGAGATATATATATATATTTTGGTATTTAAATGAAATCATTTATTTATAATAATTTTAATAATAAAACTTAATAAATATTCAATTTCTCCAATCTAACACTATATTCAAATTTCTTAAACCGGAGACACATTAATCATCCATACAAAAAAACACTTTATATTATTAAATTTTAACATTCTAATATAAAAAAAAATGTGGATCTCACCAAAAGAGAGTGTTCCACAAAGCACCTTTCTCCAATATGCACTCATTTTTTTGGCTCCACAATGTGGGTATTTGTTAGATATCAAATTTTAAAGAGTAAGATCCTCACTTTATGGATAGTCTTAGCTTGGTTTTTATACATTCATTTGTGAGAGAAAAAAAAATCACATAGTTGAGCTTTTGACACTTTTTTTAATTATGTTCTCCATCTCGTTCTTTATATAAAACATAAAATACATAAATCATTAAGACCATTTAAACATCATAGAAATAGTTATGATTGCCTTGGCTTGGCAAAAGTGTCTGAGGAAAGTACCAGAATTTGAGCATTTTCTTGAACCGGATGGTGTACATACTATACTGGTGGATACAACTCTCTTCACTGACATCACCACACCACTTATGTTGATGTGAGATACTTAGAGTATATTTGTGATATGGAGATGATCCATGAATTTGCCCCGGGGGACGAATCACGAGATCCACTTGTAGGGAGAGATTAATGTCGCCTCCCTCCAAGATGAAGTAGCAGGGTGGTTAGTATAGTTTACACCCCTTAAGGTAAAACAATCACATTGTTATTTTTGCACTCCCACTTTTCCAAATTATAAGAAAAAAAATCATTTTACACTTATTAATAAAACTAAAACATTATAATTTGGAGTATAGTTTCTTGTGTTCTCCTTGAAATTAGTTTCATGAAATAACATAATTAAGTATGACAAAAGTTTATCTTTTTTGCTTATAATTTGGAATAAAGAAAATGAGTTTATTTTCTTATAATTTGGAACGGAGAGAGTAATTGTTAAAAATGTTTTATTCTATGTCGTTTACCGGTAAATATATATTGATGCAAATATGGATGTTCCTACACTTCCAGTGTGGTGGGACTTAGGACAAAGGATTTTGAGTAAGGGTACATGGAGGATCGACACCTACGTGTTAGGATGTTTACACCGCTTAAGGATTACACAATCATAGACCCTTATCACGAGTACCTAGATCGACTAATACCTTATGATTGTGTCCTATACGTCTATGTCACTCATCACCAGTCACACACGTTCGAGAACATTAGCCTCTATTAAGGCTATATTAGATATGAACCTTGCGTGGTCTGATATCTCCAGAAGTGCATGTTGCGATAGTTCGAATTTTTCCAAACCATTCCTAGGCATACATCCATCTCCGCTTCACCTCTGATGACTCGACAACAGGTGTCTGAGGCTTATGAAAATTTTCTTGATCATGTGTTGGTCGTAAAGGACCTAGGAGATCTTGTGTTGTATGAGTGGAATACAACACTGAGTTACATGAGGTTGTATCAAAGGATATCACATTTGTATATGTTGGACACGCCTCCAGGATACCCTCCTATACCATATGACAATAAGGCCTTTGTAAAAGTTACAGCTGAAGTGGCAGAGAATCCAAATACATACATGGTCCCATGGTTAGGCCGTAAAGATATTAGCAGATGGGTTGATGGCAAATGGCCATGTGGAGTAAGGGATCCAAGTCTAGAAGAGTTTGAAGCAGATTTTAGAGAGACTCGAGGAGGAATGGTGTATTGTCGTAGGAGGAAGGGGGTGTTGAAGGGTGTGTTACCCAATAGATTTTATGACTTTGTATTTATAGATATTTCGTTATGTATCTATAATATTTTGATATGTTATGTTTATATTATATTTTGATGCGTGTTGATATTATGTGTTAATGTGTGTTGTTAGTGTGTGTGTTACAAATATATTTCGTGCTAACAATTATGTTTGTTTACATTGTCTACTCTTTGTGCCAGACATATATTTTATACTTTTTTTTTTTTTTAAGAAACATACATTTTATACATTATATAATCCAAAATATCAATATAATGAATCCAATGTTGTTAAAATTTAGTGTTATAGTGATTTGACACAATTTGGATTCCATAAACTAAAATGTTAATCTATATTCAAATGCTATATGTCAAACAAATAAAATACAGGATTATGAAATGTGATTTATTGGCAAAAGTCTTGGTGTTATGAGAAGAATGGAAGGTAGAAAAAGAAAGTCTTACAATATATAACATGCTTGACTATGTTTAAGTCGGCCTTAAACCTTTTCTACATATAGGGCTTAGTCTTGTTTTTCAGCCAAAAAATTAGGGTGTTACTCTTTAAGCCCCCAATATCTTTAAGGCTCCAAAATATACATCCGGTTGTTATTTACTGGATAAACGTTTTTTTTGTCAAACATACATCCGGTAGATAACTATCAGATGTTTATTTATAAGGCCTTAAAGATATTGAGAGACCTAAAGAAAAACATTCAAAAAATTATAATCATGATTAATCTATAACGTCCATAAAGTTGAGTTTGAATTATTTTTCCTATAGCATTATTTTAATTAACAAACTTCCGTGTACTGAGTGAATAAGTAAAGGAACTTTCATTCTTAAAAAAAAAAAAGTAAAGAAATTTTTCACTGTTCCCATGAGCCCAACTGAGTTGCTGAACAATTCATAATATATGCAAGGTCCAAGGTTGAAACTCTAGACACCAAAAAAAAAAAAACTTTCCACTACTCTCATAACTTCCGTGTATTATGCTAAATAGTGTATCATGATTGGTGAATTACAATCGTGATGTCTTCTTGAATTTATAATTCGCTGTAAATAGCATTCTTTTTTTTTTTTTTTTTTATAAATAAATAAACGAAATGATAAAACCATTATAAAGTCCTACACATAAGTGAATGAGTCAGAGAATTTTACTAATATTTTTTATTTGTATATAGTTGTATTTTATAAGAAATATAAAATGAATAGCAAATATTTACGGTATTGAATGAGCACACAATTTTTTATTTTATTTTAATGAGCGCACAAAAAATTCTTTTCGTTTTTTTATCGAATGAGCACACAAGAAAGATGAGACCAATCCTCTAAATGGTCCATACAGAAGGAAGATGAGATCAATCCTTCAATCAATCGAAACAATCCTCTGAATGGTCCGTAGAAAAGAAATATGATACCAGTCCTATGATCGAAGCGATCCTCTAAATGGTTTGCAGAATAGCACAAGTCATGCATGAAAATTCCTGCAAATTGTACAAGGTTGGTGACTATCGTCAACTCTAGATGAAGATATCTCAACAATAAAATCAAAGTTGGCCTATAAATACAATATTAGACTTCAAGAGAAAATTTGTTAATTCACAAAGTATCTTGCTATTTACTAATTCTTTGTTTCAAATCTCCCCAAGTCTAAAAGCACAAAACAATCTCAGAAACATAAAAGAGCCAAATGAACTTTAAATCCCAAACACTTTCTTAGAAATCTATTCACTTGGAATCTAGAGTGTAGTCAAAATGACAACAAATACTCTAGTGATTGTAAACAAGTTGAATATAGTGGATTAAGACTTCAATGTAGTTGAGGGAAAATTTCTCTGTCAAGAGGGAACTGTACTAACTTATCACATTGATAGTGAACCAGAATATAGTGGCGGATGCATGTAGAATGCAATTGGAGCCGTTGACCTATAAATATACTTTTCTTTAGAAGGAGTAGGACCCATACATTATTTTATTGGCTTAATTGCACTTTTGACCCCTATCTTTCTAAAAGTTGCGATTTTGGCCCTTATTAATTAAAATACAAAACAGCCTCCTATGTATTAGATTTTTGGCAGTTTTGGCCACAAGACCACTTTTGACTTAGTCTTCGCTGACGTGGCACCCCCTAACTAATTACACGTGGCACCCCCTAACTAATTACACGTGGCACCCCACTCAAGGGATGTGGGTGCCACGTCAGCGAAGACTAAGTCAAAAGTGGCTTTGGGGGCCAAAACTGCCAAAGATCCAATACATAGGGGGCTGTTTTGTATTTTAATTAGTTAGGGGTCAAAATCGCAACTTTTGGAAAGATAGGGGGCCAAAAGTGCAATTAAGCCTATTTTATTTTGCATGCCACGAGAAAAAAAATAGTTGTAGTCTCCATAAATATATTTTTTTAGAAAAAATAAATATTGTGGGGAAATTTATAAGTAATAAAATAACACTTATTTTAATTATTTATCTTTTTAATTTTAATTTTATAATTTCTTTTTAACACTAATGGTTAGAGTTCCACGTCGAGTAAATAAAAGTGTTTGATGTGGTACTTAAATTATGAGGCTCTCTCACCTAATAGACTAGTATTTTGAGTTGTGCTCTCTTCATGGACTTAAGTCCTAACAATTTTTGCTTTCATTGAGAGTTGACCCATTTAAATTAAGAGCTACCTATAGACTGAATTAAGGTGTTCTACCAAATACTGATAGGTTTTTGAAACCGCCAAAAAGGAAAAGGCTACCATCGAGTTAGTGTCAATAGAGTTAAAGCCGTCGTGGACGTCAGTTCTTAAAGTATGTGGCAATGTTAGGAGTTCCATAGATAAAAATGTTTGACGTGATATTTAAACCAGACTTTTATATGTGTTTAGTCCTTGCAAATAAGGGTCATTTAAAAAATGGTCCATGTAATCGTTAATCCTGACAATTTGCCCTCCTAAATATTAATCATTTAAAATTTGGTCCTTGAGCCTAGTTAATCACGTGCTACGTCAGTAATCACTGCTGAGTCACCAAAATATAGTGTGAACGGACCAAAATATCCCTGGACTTTCAGCCAAATGCAAAATGACCAAAATACTTCTGGGATAGTCTAACCCAAACACATATAAAAGTCTTTAAACTATGATACTTTCCCACCTAATAAACTAGTTTTTTGGGTTAGATTCTCCTGGTAAACTTAATTCCTAACCTTGATAAATCTTAGAGTGGAACTCATAACTTTTTTTTTCTTTTGGCGGCTATTTGATTTTTTTTTTTTGGCGATATTTGATTTTGTTTACCAAAATATTTGGTGGTATAGAAAGCTAGCCTCAGATAAAGAATATAAACCGCCCCACGCTAGCTACTCTACACGTTTTTTTTAAGGACACGTTTGTTTTCTATCAAGCGTTTTTTTTTTTTTGGGTAGTGTTTTCTATCAAGTGTTTGACTTTGTGTTTAAATTTGTATTATTTAAAATTTAATATCAATTGTTTTAAAGTCAGAATTTTATAAGCATATGTGCTGTTTTTTTTTTTTGAGGGATAGTTTTTTTTCTCTCTAATTCTAAGATAGTAGAATCATTTTTTTTCTTAAAAAAAAAGGATAGTAGAATCATTTTTTTTTCCTTCGTAGATATAATATTCTAGATTCGCATATTCAATGCTTCTGTTTGTAGATAGGACTGAGCAAAAACTATGTTACTCCATAGTTGATATGTATCCACACAAACGCACTTAGTCCATGATGGGTCTCAAAAATCGAGAGTGGAGATCATTAGAAGCAAAGTATGAGAGGATTGACTCTTCTCATTACCGTCTAAGTTTACGATACAAAAGGTTTAAACGTTTGATAGGATAATTTTTAAGTAACAAAACGATAAAGAGTATAGATCTATTACTGGACTTAAAAAAAAAAAAGTCTAACTTATCGGTCTATTTAAAAACATACATTTCAACAATAAATTTTTTGGATGTGAACTAATTATATTTTTTGCGTAACTTTAAAACTAATCTCTCAAATAGAATAGAATTAGATGACAAAACTTTTTCTCAAGACATCTAACATTCTTACATTCTTAAGATTAAATTTAAACTCATGATCTATGATTAAGTTGAAAGAGATCATTTACCATCCCCGAGTGTTCTTGAGACAATTCATCAATAATTATTTTTTAGTAACAACATATTCGAGTATTAATAATAATACTTCATAAATATCGCAATCAATAATTAATTAATTAAATAATTAATCTAACACAAATCTCATATTGACACAGTAGTAATATGACCATTAACAATAATAATTTCTCTTTTCCTAATGTTATTATAAAAAATAATCAAAATTTCTTACATTAAAAATATATTTAATTTATCAATTACAATTAACATAGACGGTCAATGTTCCCGCTCAGACCTTGTATGACTTGGATTCTAGTCCAAATTTTTATATTATAATTAGTAGATTACACGTAAATTTCACCGTAAATCACCAATCAGGTGGTTCTTCCGATACTTGTACGGAGTGTCCTTTCTCTAATCCAAAATTTTTAAATACCAAAAATAACATATTTAATTTAATATTATAATTAATTACCATATCAATATATTACATAAATAAAAATATAATATCTTTTTTTACTTAATTTTTTTTATTTCCAAATAAAATATCCTCTAATTACCAAAGGCAAAAACAAGCGAGAGTCAACCTAGAAAACCAGTAGCAGCAGGTAAGATTTTTATTTATGTTGAAAAGAAGAGACAAAGAAAAACCTGAAAGTAAGGTAAACGGTGTTATTGTTATTATTATGGTTTATTATGAATGAAACAATAATAATGAATGAGTATGCATGCATTTTGCACAATCTTTACCTCTATGCGTGCGTGTATTGTGTTTGTATGTTATATATAAGCATTTTGCATGCACTATCTCTTTCTCTCTCTATAAACCCTTTCTCTCAGTAATTACGGTTACCATGTTCCATTCATATTCATCATATTCACTTTTTCTCTTCTTTTTTTCTCATTCTCAATGTTAGTGTCAAATACCAATCATCAATTAACGTAAACAAGATTTTTTTATCTCTATCTTTCTATGTGCATGGTTGTAACATCACATACAACACAACACACTACATAGTTTTTTTTTTTAAGGTTGTTTTTTTTTTTGTTTTTGTTTATGTTGTTCTGTTTTTATTATTATTTCTTTATTGTTTTAATCTTGAATCTTGAAACTGGTATTTTAATTTGTATGTAATTTTTTTTCTTCTTGTTTGAGTGAAGTGAAATTAATTGATGTTTGAATTCAACACTAACATTGAGGTTTTTGGGTTTTGATTTTTAGGGTTTTGACTTTGGATTGGGAGAGAGGGATTGATTTTATTTTGGGTTTTGTTCAATGGGGGTTGAAGTGTGTATGAATAATTATTGTAAGGAAGGTTCAACTGGTGAATGGAAGAAAGGGTGGTCTTTGATCTCTGGTGGATTTGCAAAACTCTGCAACAAATGCGGGTAAATTTCTTTTATTTACTTTATCTCTCTTTTACTTGAGCTGTAATGTTATCAGAAATTTGATTTCACAATGTTATAATTTTGGGGTTTTGACTTTGATGTTATTGTTTTGATCCAAATTGATAATTTTGGGATTTGAGTTTGACTTGAGTTTTCTTATGAGTTCATATTGGGTTAGTCAAAAGTTTCAACCCTTTTTCTTTTCTGGGGTTTTCAAGGATTTCTTGCAACTGCGCATTTACGCGTGTTTGAATCTTGGCCTTTGGATGAAATATGATGATCAGACGACTCATATTTGAAATTGTATTTTAAAGTTGAAATCAAAATATGAAATGCTCGGTTTTCATCCAAGGACTGAGATTCGTGGACAGCGTGATACTCCGGTCTTAAATATAAGCAAAAGTTGGTCAATGAAAGTTGATGTATTTGCATTTTGGACCCAAATACATGAACTTTCTTTGACCAGCTTTTACTTATATTTAAGACGCAACGTACCCATCAGTCTGAGTGATGTACCCTTTCTGTTCAGTCTATATTTGTGTATTTGAACTCATGATGCTGTTTCCTGCAAATGATTTTCTTAGTAAGTACCCACTTGGGTTGGTTTGGGATCTTACATTGTGCTACTCTCAAGGTCTCAGGTTTGATTCCCTCCAATGCCAATTTCGGTGGGCTAGTTCATACAGAGTTTTGCTCCGACTTTAAATGGGGCCCCCGCAATTGGACAGTGGGATTGGACCCCTAGGATTAGTCGGTCATTGGGATTATACCGAGTTTTCAAAAAAATTGGTTTAATCAAATATGATCTTGCTGTTCTCAGTCTAATGCTACTTTACCTGCTTTTGTTTTGAGGTTTCTTGATTTTGTTAGAAAGTCAGGTTCAGCTCTTTAAAGTCCATGTTGCACTTTAGAGGGTAAAAATATATTTTTTGCTTATTCGTTTAGGTTTTGCTGTTAAGCAGTCGGACTATCTAGAATTTTTTTATCAGTAATGATTTACTTATTGACTATTCCTGCTTACGAATTCTTAATTTGTCACTCTTGTGTGTTTAGACTTGCCTATGAGAATTCACTTTTCTGTGATAAATTCCACCGTCATGAAACTGGATGGAGGAAATGCAGCAATTGCAGCAAGGTAAATTTTATGTTTTTTTTGGGTACTATTTAAATACTCATTAAGCCTTGTCTTTCTCTCCTTTGATTTTGAAATATATTATTTGATTTTTTTTGCAGCCTATCCACAGTGGTTGTATAGTATCAAAGTCTTCGTTTGAGTACCTTGATTTCGGTGGTATAAGTTGTGTTACCTGTGTTAAGCCCTCCGAGGTTCGTCTGGTAAGGTTAAGTTGAATATTCATTTCTGTATAATGATTTTGAACCTGAAATTATGTTATTTGATTCTCTGCCATTATGATACCGACACATAGATTTACAGATTCCTGTTATTATTGAATGTTTTTGTATGGATACAGGATACTGAAAATCATAATAGGTTCCCTCAATCGACCAAAAACAATGCAAGTGATCGATATGGTGAACATATTGATGGTAGACTACTGGTGGAACAAGCTGGCAAAGGTAACCTTATGCAGTTGTGTAGAATTGGTGAAGTCGGTGAATCAAGCCGTTGGTCACAAGCTCAAAGAGATGGCATGGTTTCATGTATTGGTCCAAAGACCGAAGAAGTTAAGTGTCAATTCAACAAAGAGGATACAAGATTTTTGAATGTGATGAAACATTCTAGTCATTTAACGGCATTTACTACACTGGAAAATAATCGACCATCATGGGAGACTAAAAGTATAGATGAAACGCTTTCACTAAAGATGTCTCTAGGAACTTCATCAAGAAATTCTGTTCTGCCGTTGGCCACAGAGATTGGAGAAGTTAAACTTGAGGGTAAATCATCTTCTCATTTTCAACAAGGGCAAACATCTCAGTCTATATTGGCTCAACTATCGAAGACTGGAATTACCATGAATCTTGAAACAAATAAAGGCATGATCTCTCATCCACCACGCCGGCCACCTGCTGATATGAAGGGGAAAAATCAGTTACTTTCTCGATACTGGCCAAGGATTACTGATCAAGAGCTGGAGAAATTGTCGGGGGAGTATCCTTTATATTTAGGCTCTGTTTGGATAAACAACTTAATAAGCACTCAAATCATAAATACTTATCATATAAGTGCTTATGTATAAGCTGTTTTTGTAACTAAGATAAAATAAAGTCAAACTGTTTTCATATAAGCTATAAGCTGTTTTCATAAGCTATCCTAGAGAACTTATCGAAATAAGCTGAAAACAACTCATGAACATGCCGTTAAGCTCTTTCGATAAACTCTCTCAAATAGTATCACAAGTACTTATGCAAATAGTAAGCTAAAATAAGTCAATCCTAGCAAGTCCTTAGTATTTTGGTCTATTATACATCTACCTTAAACATGCAAAGTTGATTCATCAACAGTTTCCCTTAACATTATTATCTCAGTTTGAAGTCTACTGTAGTGCCCTTATTTGAGAAAGTGTTAAGTCCGAGTGATGCAGGTCGAATTGGTCGTCTTGTGCTCCCAAAAGCGTGTGCTGAGGTATACTTTGATGTTTATCTTGACTCTGTCTACAAAAGATTTCCCTGTAATTGCGGCATATATGACGAATTGGTATATGAATTTCAGGCTTTTCTTCCTCGTATTTTGCAATCAGAAGGTGTTCCTTTACAGTTCCAAGATATAATGGGGAATGAGTGGACTTTTCAGTTCAGATTTTGGCCTAATAACAACAGTAGGATGTATGTATTGGAGGGTGTGACCCCTTGCATACAGTCCTTGCAATTAAATGCTGGTGATACTGGTATACGTCAATCTACATCATGATTCTGTTGCACATCTGAAGTTATCATTGATTGATATGATTTTTTTTTTTTGTTGCAGTAACATTTAGTCGGATAGATCCTGGGGAAAAATTTCTATTTGGTTTTAGAAGGTCATTGACTTCTATTGTTACACAGGTTATGACATGATTTCCAATTATTAGCTTCTGCAGACGATAATATGTCTATATTCTTCACTTATTTTTGAAAATATAATTAAAGGGTTATCTTTAAACAGGATGCCTCTACATCTTCTCATTCTAACGGCATTTCGATAAAGGATACAAACTTTTCTGGTGCACCTCAGAATTTGAACTCATTAGGTAGTTTTTCTAATCTTCTTCAATCAATGAAAGGTAACGGGGAACCTTACTTAAATGGACATTCAGAACATCTGCGTTTGGGTAATGGAACTGCTGATTGGCTTAAAACTGCACATAGTGAGGAGGAAATGAACAATGGTCCATTGCTGCAACTGGTTTCAGTTTCAGAGAAGAAGAGGTCTCGCAATATTGGGACGAAAACTAAGAGGTTGCACATTCATAGTGAAGATGCTATGGAATTGAGACTTACGTGGGAAGAAGCACAAGAATTTCTTTGTCCGCCGCCTAGTGTCAAGCCAAATATTGTAACAATTGAGGACCAAGTATTTGAAGAATATGATGTAAGTGAGAAACTGTGAATGATATAGTTTGGATTTTTGGAGAATCGTCTTCAAATTTCTGTTACCTGGCTTATGTTTTTGATTTTTTCATTTAGGAACCCCCGGTTTTCGGAAAGATTAAAATCAATGACTCTCCATCAGGGTAAGATTATATACCTTGCACATTTAGCACTATCAGTTTTATATGCTGTTAATCACTTGTTCATGCCTTCAAATATGTACAAGTTAGAAGATATGAAAATATCTTATAATATATATTGGTATTTTTGTTGAGTATCTTTGAAATAACAGTCAATATTTTTTGAACTATATTATTATCTTTAGTCCTATTTCAAATGTTTGGGATGCAGACAGGTCAACATTATTCGGTGCTTTTGAACTTCTACTAATTAAAGTGAGTATATCGTAATTATTCTTATTATGTACTACGGTTTTTCAGGTCTTCAGGTTCTGCATCAGAGCAGCTCGGTCCAAAGGAACGAGAAAGTCTTCAAAGAACCAAAAAAGGTACGATCCTGCTATCGCTTTTTAATTTATATAAGCTCTGTAGTAGTCATGTTTATCGGAACAGAGTTAGAGGTTGATGCTTCAGTAAAATGGATTAAATGATCATTCTGTTTCGTGCATGTGTGAAATGTTTACATATATGTAAACAGGAAATGTTTTACATATATGTAAACATTTTTGGGATGTGTGGATTGGTTTTATAAGTGATAAAATCCTTGCTAAATTCTATGCTTGCTGTCTTATGTTCATTCATTGAATCATATTCCTAAAGTTATTTCCAGAACACTGAGCTAGTCCTTGATAATTAGTACATAATTAATTCTTATATTTTATTGCTGTGTATGATCTTCCGCAGATTCTAAAAAGAAGCGAAAAATTGCAGAGAAGAGCAAGTCAATTCAAGAACACAAGCTTTCAGGCCTAGATGCTCTTGCCAATGCAGCAGTTTTAGGCAATAATCTTGCTGACCCTGACGAGTCGTCGTCAGCTGGAGTCACCACAAAACATCCGAGGCATCGTCCTGGATGCACTTGTATCGTGTGCATTCAACCACCAAGTGGACAGGGAAAACATGACCCGACATGCACTTGCCTTGCCTGTGAGACTCTTAAGCGCCGGTTCAAGAGCCTTATGATGCGTAAGAAGAAAAATCAATTAGAATCTGAAGCAGTTGCTGACCAAAACAATCAAGTGAATCATAGAGATGAAGCAGGTACTAGTGGTGGTGTATCGAGGCAAGATACAAGTCACTCAACGGATGAGGGAAGCCTAAATGGAGGTCAGCTTGATGTTGTTGAGCCTAGTGCCGCGGGACAGTTGGATTTGAATTGTCATCCCAGTCATGAAGAAATGGAAACTGATACATATAACAGGCCAAAGCATGACTAGTCATATTAAAACAATTGCAGGGGAATTTATGAACATAGTTTTAGACTTAATTCTCAACTGAAGTTCAGATTACATTCATTTTTACTTCATTTTTCATTTTAGAGGCAGAATTGAAGAGATTAGGTAGTGGCATTCCAATTTTATACTTCTCCTTAATTGCACAGTTTAGTTAGTTTACTTTCCTTTTCAAAAGGAAGGGTAAAGATGGCTCTTTTCTCAGATAGTTAAAGTGGTTTTTGTTCTAGTTTGTCTTTCAAGTATTTTATTTTAGATTTCTCCTGTCCTGTCCATGAAAATGAGTCTGAAAATTTATTCTTTCTATGAATCAAATATAAACACAAGAAAGTTTTTCATCAGGTGTCTTCTTATCTCTAGGACAAACAACATGGCCACCAGACACATATTCAATCACAAGTGTTGATGCTATACAGATTATTAACATGGTTAGTCTAGGAAATTGTGTACTCTAAGCTGAACTATGCATGTTAAACTTGTAATATCATGTAGAATTTCATTAAAATTGAGTTATGATATTTTAAAGTCAAATATGGTGTCATTTGTTTTTATTTAGGATAGTGTCGTTAGGTTTGAGTGTGTAACTTTTACATGAGTGTAAGTTGTAGAAGATAAAAAGTAGAAGATATAGATAAACATATACGTTGTTACATATGATGTTTGTATTTTGATGTATCATATAACACGAGTCTTAGAAATTTTATACATTGATTTTTCTGTTTGATCGGCAGAAAATATGCTTTTTTTTTTAAAATGTTTGGATGATAAAATTTCTTAATAGCAACTCTATTAACCATTGGTTTATGTGAATATACAAGCTGTATATAATTTTAATTTGATCTTTTTATATCATGATTGAGGTTGCACCCCAGTTTTATGCAATATGCCAGAATATCCCTTGTATTTTAGCTTTGCATACATGGAATCTCATATTAGGCGGTTAAAACAGAGCCAAGAATGCAAGACAAAATATATTTGAGGTAATGAAAAAGAGGATGAGAAATTGCATAATATTAGATAGTCAAATTGAAAAGGATTCGGCTCAGAGTCACACAATAAGCATAGTTTTGTTGCCGGGAACATGTAATATCTATATTAGCACTTTAAAAAAGAAGGAAAAAAAGTAGTTTGGGATTTGAAAAAGAGTAATTATAAGTTGACACCCTTTTTTTTACCATCCTTGTACACCCTCATATGGCACCGGGAAGAAAAAATAGTTAGAGACAAAGTTAATGAGTGTGTGGGGGTCACGTCGTCACATGTCACTTTTGTGTGTGGAGGTTAAAGAGGTGTATGTCACATGGGGTGGTCGACCTATGATTTCAAATGAACTTAGTGACACATCAACCTCAGCTCCTAATTTATTTACTTTTTAAAAATACTAATTAGCTAGTATACTTTTTCCAACAATTGACTTAATGTCTCTTACAAAGGCAACAGCCAACAAGTATCTTTGAATTGAATCTAATGTACTCTTAGCTAAACATTTTAATTTTCGACCGGCCTTGCAATGTTTGGCCATATATGATCGTCTTTGTTTCCAATGTGACAAAATTAACACGCCTAAAACATCCTTTTCTGTCACCCTTTACCTTAAAAACATCATATATAATACAGTTATAATTATAGTCTTATCTACAGCCAGAACAAAAGCCTACAATCCTATATTATAACTCATAGCTATAGCCTTATCAAATGTACATGTCCTTAACACAAAATTCTAATGGATGAGAAGCCAATGCTTGATCTTGAAACTTTGTACCTAGGAATCCCTGATGAATCTGTTAATCTCACTTTTCAAGACCTTGCTAATGTGAACACATCAGAGAATAGAAATCAAACAGCCACAAATCAACCTGTTTCTGAAGTTTCTAATAATGTTCCAACAAGGACCAATTTGTCACCTTCATCCTCACTAGCTAAAATACCTAGTCTTGATTTTAGCAAAGGCTTGCAAGCTTCCAATCAACACAACCACCATCATCATGACATTGGCCATGGCAACTCGCCGTGGGGTCAATTTGGCCACCGAATCGAGGAGAATCGTGAGCATGTGCATGTACATGTTCATGACCCTCCTCAATTTAGCCATGCAAATGGGAGTACAAAAAGTCCTCGGTCAAGGACCAGTGGAGATGATCGTTCAGCGTATAGTTTGAGCTATGATGATGTGAGTATGGCCTCTGGAAGAGGTGGTGGTGGTGGTAGTGGTGGACGACGGAGACCTGGGATTCCTCACTCTAAGATTTGTACCATTTGTAGTACTTATGTTTATATCTTCCGCACTAGATGTTTGGTACGTCAACAACCTATCTCATGCTCTCTTTTCAATTCTCTTTTTGTTATATCGGTTGAAATTTATCTTTATGTTTGGGTTCGCTTTCACACATGCTAATTGACCGTGATTTAATAGAAGTTACAAAATGTATCTTTGGTCCTGACATGTGTTGGACACTCATCCACGGGAAAAACAAACACTAAATAAGTTTCACTAATATATGTGATCATTTTTTATGTTGTTAGTCTCATTCTTCAATTGATGAAACCTATTTGAATTTTAACCGATTATAAGTTGAAAGGGAGGTGATGCACTCTTGTAATATTGTTAAAGTGCTTGTGTGATAGGTGGTGTAATATTCCTCAATAAATTCATTATAACAGATATTTAGAGACTAATATGATTTAGATTATATTTTGTTATAGTTGCAACTTGCAAGACTTAATCATTTTTTAGCAATTATATATTGTAATATTGATAGTGGGGTATGCAGGTATGCGGTAGAGTTTATTGCAGCAGATGTGTGAAAATAGGAATGGGAGAAATGGTAGAAGGGAGAAAGTGTATAGAATGCCTTGGATTGAATTTCAGCCAAAGGTATATATCTAATCAATTTTCCTTTGATATATATCCCTTATTTATATTGGATGTTAATATTTCGAGTAGATTTGAAATATGAGATGTGTCATTTCAAAATAACGTAATTGTTAGGTAACGTACAAAAATAAACCAAGATAGTTTACATGCTTTGAGACGGCATTTAGGCCTTTAATTTGTTTGCCGTCCGTTCCCTTACTATAATTTGTCCTCATTCAGAAAACAATAGTTTTATGGTGCACATTACACACCAAAGTAATCAAATGTCTACCTCAAATTACTACCTTAGTCTAAATCAAAATTGGACAATTCTATTGTTTGAATTAGTTAATTGTCTTTCTATTAAAAAAACAAAAGTGTCCAGCAATATGTATGGGAAGACATTTATATATCTAATGTACCTTTGGTTTTTTGGTAAATATGTGATGGTCAAACACTTTGTATGATCGATTACTTTTAGTTTAATGCCATGATCTATTCGCAATTCAATATAGTAGAATTGTATTTGTTCCGACCTCAAGTTTACATTTCATTTTCGAGATGTTGTCCGCTTAAAATTTTGTCTAAACCTCACGTTGGTGCCATTTGTAAAAGACGTCTAGTTGAATAAAAGATTGTGAATGTTATTTATAAACTATTCCTGATTTCATCACAAACAAAGTGACAGTGTATCAAAACAATAGCACCACTTAAGGTTAAAGGATTAAATGATCTACCAACACTCAAGCATGTACTTGTAAACGTTGCAACACTCAAGTGTGTATAATGATTGAGGTGTGTGAGAGGTTTGGAATGAGACATACATTAATAATTGATAATGTGAGGCTTATATAAACTTGAAGCAGATGATATTGGATTTCAACCAACCAAAAGTCCATTCCAAAACAATAGTCAATTGAGTGAATATTTTAAGATTTTTGGTGTAAATGTGTTCCAAACACCTTATTAATGAGATAATTTTTTAGACTCTACTTCTTTCAAAAAAAAAATAATTTAGACTCTACTAACAGACATCGACAAACTTTTTTTCAACAATCTTGTAACTTTCATTTTATCATTAATTTAACACCTCCAGCTATTTTAATTAGATTCGTGACAAAATTTATCTTAGCCTAAGGTTTTTTTTTGTTAATTAATTTGGTTTGTGACACACAGGTACATAGAAAGAGCAGGAAAGGTAGGATGTTGCAACTGGAGGTACTCAGTTACAATGAAGCAAGCTGAGCTTATGTGTGCAGAGAAAGGACCAAGAAGAAGTAGAAGATCATATGGTCAAAGTGGAGTGGCAAATTCAACATCAAGAAGCCCTATAGCACCAAGAAGCCCTCATGCTATTGGTAGTAACAATGAACACTCTTTTGTCATGTCCAACACATTTTCTCCTTTCTCTCCTCATCACAATAACCTCCCTTTTTAAACAAGAGTAATAATTTATTTACATATCCTATATAGTTTCTCATGAGACATGAGATAGTCTTTCATAATAATAATAATTTGTGTTTCACTTTATTGGATGTTGTTTGATTCAATTTGTTCTTAACTTATTACTTGAAAGATTATTGATTAATATGTTATCTCCATGTGTGATCTTGTTTTGCAAATTCACTTTAGAGAAAAAAATAAAGTATTTTTACAAAATAAAATCCAACATCAGCACAATATATTTATATTGTTTTTGAATTTTATATTATTTTTCTCTTACATCAGATATTTTTCTCTCTTCTCGAGTCTGACGTCTACACTCACTTGTATATGACGCGTCAAGATACAGAGTCAAACAGACTTGTTCGTAAATAACAAAATTGTTTACCTTAATATACCCTTATTTTTTCCCTTGGTAGCATATAAGTATTAAGGAAAGTTGTTATGAAAATGGTGTGCTACAAGTTGTGAGATTAATCACAACACACTGATACACATCAAAGTGTGTTAAAAGAGTGGATTTCTAGCACTCTTCATGACCCTTTTACAAATGAAGTGTCATTAACGTGATAGAATAATGCTAAAAACTCATTCTTTAATATACATTTTTCTTGATAAAAAACATATATTTTTCAATATAGCATCTTTTATTGGTTAAAATATATGTTTCATGTAGTTATTTAGATTGAAAAAAAAGGGAAAAAAAAGATGTAGATGAATGATTTTAGGTTAAAAAATGACTTAAAATCATCCATCCTGGATGAGTAAAAGAGAAAAAGAGCTTAGAGAGAATGTTGAGTTTCTCTCACTAAAAAAACTAGGGTTGACACCAAATTTTGCCTCTTTTAAAAGTCGAATCAAATATATAAGATTTTTGCTCTCCCCCTTGCAATTTTTGCTCGCGCCCAGCATGTATTCATGTTGTACCCCTGCGTGAGTTAAGTCACGCTGCTGACTTAACTCACGCACGTTATAAGCTCTGCGTGACTTAAGTCACGCACCATTGGCATGTGCGCGAATTAACTCACGCACGTTGGCCGGTGGTCAAAGCTGAAGAACAAATGTTTTTTGGACTGTGGTTAGTTTTTCAACATTCAATCCACATGTTTTTTTACCAAATTTTACACGTTTTTTGACCACATTAATGGTGTTTATAACCTATACTACCATTCTCACCTATAAATACCCCTCCATACTTCCCCAATTCCTTACACCATATCACTTTCTCCCCCTCCTCACTCTCTCCCTCTCTTTCTCTTCTTCTTTTTTGCTTCTATAGTATCTAGGCTAGTTTTACCCCTTTAGGTATATAGTGAGCAGCCTTGTTGGGGTAAATAGTGGTCAGTCGGATAGGGAAAAAAGACATCATCCCTTGAGGTAAAATTAGGTTTGCTTTCTTTTACTCCCAAAATCTTTTTACCGTGGGTAAAAATAATCATCTTGGGGGTATAAAAGGAACCAAATTGAAATTTACCTCAAGGGATCTTGATGTCTTTTTCTCCAACATGACTGATCACTATTTGCCCCAAAAAGGCTGCTCGCCGTATACCAAAGAGGGTAAAAAGAACTTTTAACCCCAAAAGGGTAAAAAGAAAATAAGTAGATTACTGAATTCAAATAAATTATATGTATCATCTATTGTAATGTATGAATGATATTAATAAAACGAGAGTTATATTTATTAATTTTGTTTTTTATTTGTAATTATATTTTCATTTATTTTATGTTTATGATTATGTATTGAATAAATAAATATTGAATTAGAATAAAATCGAATTTATTTTCTAATTTCGAATTTATTTTAAGTGCTTAAATAAATTAGAAGTTACTTTCTAATTTCAAATTTATTTTAAATGCATAAATAAATTAATATATAGCAAATAAATAATTTAGAATAAAGTGAACAAATAATTTAGAATGAAGTAAATAAAATAATTTAGAATAAAGTGAACAAATAATTTAGAATAAAGTAAATAAAATAATTTAGAATAAAGTAAATAAAATAATTTAAAAATAGTAAATAAATTAAAAAAAAAGCCACTGTGCACCACTTAACTAACACAACGTAATTTAACTTGTGCATTGTTTTACACTTGCGCAAGTTAACTAGCACATGAGCATTTTGGGCATGGATGCAGGGCGCCAGTGTTTTGTGCTGGGGAAGAGCAAAAATCAATATATAATAAGGTATAATAAAAAATAAGGTTTTTCTGCAACTTTGTCAAAACAGAAATGGTTGGGCTTCAACAATAAGGCATCAAGGGAGTTGCTAGTTGCACCCAACATTTGGACAACAATTCCCCACATCCAAAAAAACTAAAATAACTTTCAAATAAAATTCACGCGCCACTCCACACTTATTTTTGAAATTATTTGACAACTAATTTTTGGAAAACTTATTTGGAATATTAAAATGTTGAATTTGTATGTTTTTTTTAAACAAAATTTTAGAACACAATTGTTTTAAAAAAAAATTGTTTATGTTTCAACCTGATTTTATCTAATTCTATGGGATTTTGAACTGACACCAATTAACCAACGACGGGACTAACCACTTCTCAATTTCAACTAATTGGATCTGATTTGATTTTCACAACATTTTATCCAACTATACAATAATTAGTAGTATATTTAAATCAAGCTAAGGACCAATCATCCATGTTTAAACCAACAGAAATTTTTGAATATTCTACAATATGAACTATAAAATAGAGTAGCATAAAATATAAATTATACTAATACTAAATAAATTTTCAAAATATGGGGTGACTACAGCCTCTAGAGTCTAGAGGCTAACCTTTTTCATATGTCAATGCATAGTTTGATATTACAAACATGAGTGCTGTTTAGGGTGGGAGACAACATTAGGTCTCCTACCATAAGAGACCTTTTTTTTATTTTAACAGCTTAAATGACATTTTTTTGTAGGTGATGTACATTCTCTCACCTGGTATATAAATAATTCTTATAATAATTTCATGTACATTTTGCTTGAGCTAATAATTTTTTTTTAAAATTATTTAATTTTGTGTTTTTGTTTATTATGCGTATATCATACTAACATAATAACAAACTACACATAGCGTCCTTCAAAAAAAATAAAAAATACACATACCCTTAAAAAAAACTACACATATATGTTCTAAAAAAATCACATAATTTTTTTAAAAATAAAAACCACACATTTATTTTTTAATTCTATAAAAAAATTATTTTATTTTTTAATTCTACACATTTAATTCTATTAAAAGAACCACACATCTATAAAAAAAATTACATAACTTAATTGAATAAATTTATTTTATTTTATTGCAAAATTATTTAGTTTCGTATTTTGTTTATTGCATACATTTGCTACTTACACTTTAACAATTTATTATCCATCCAAATTTCTCCGACATATAAAAAATTCTAAATACATCCAATGGTTCACATCTATTTTGCAAACAAACAAAAAAAGAAGTTTAAGTCTCCTACGGTAGGAGACCTAAAGAGGTCTCCCACCATAGCCTTTGCCTACAAACGGATGTACTCTATAGGTTATAATTAGCTTTTTGATCTTATCATAGAGACTTATTCACATGAAAATGTTTATAGTAAGTTTCTAAAATCTTAATTCTACATCAATTTTAATATAATATAAAATGAGTGTCATGAGGAACCAAAGATAGAAACTTTAATATTGTAAATTCTAACTTTGTCGAAACTATCGAACAAAGATATAGAGAAAGTAACAAGTCAAGCAATTTATGTGTACAACAAAACCCCAATCATAACCAAAGAACAAAGATAAAAGAATAGAAAAACAAACATACAAGAGTTGCTGACCTGCGTTTAGAGGAGAGAACAACTGATGATCTATAATGAATGAATATTTACAAGAGATACAAAGAAGTTACAAAAAAAAAATAAAAAATCAAGAGTTTTTCAAGAGCAAACCCTAATATCTATCCCTTTTTCAAGTTTTTCTCAACCAACATCAAGATCCTAAGATAAATCAAGAGAGAAAGTTTAGATCCTTCCCCCAACGAGATCTCACTAACAAAGGCCTTTATAATGTGTTTCTCAATCCGAATCTCACACAAGCCTCTTGCATTCTCTCTTGAACATTGTGCAAAACAATGACTTGTGCTCTCTCCAACTAGGTGCCTCGCGCCATGCTTATACCTCTCATGTTCTTCCCTACTTTTATAAATGCGCCTCATAAATTAGATAGTGGCAAAATGTGGGAAAATCAACCAATTCGAGTGCCTCGCGCTTTGGGAAGAACCACATTGGTTTTAAAGTTTCTCAACATACAATTTTAAGACACGCAACATTTATCTTGAAAATCATATATTTAAATTTTAGAGTCTAAAAATTATTTTTTTGTTTTTTTATTACAAAGAGGACCGAAGCTCGGAAAGAAGAGAGAACTACACAAGAATCATAAAAGATAACTTCACCCATTAAAGAGTATTCAAAATTTACTATAATATCTGCATATTAGTTAGCTTCCCTTTAAAAATGCTTCACCACAATTTCCTAATCCAGATTAATTAACCTCAGAATCTAAAAAACAAAAGAAAAAATTGTTCTTTTAAACATGAGTTTCAAGATAAAAATTCCATTTATTAGCATTTGCCATGATTTAGATAGTGAATATTCATGGTCGTTTTTCTTTTTCCTAGATTGATTTGTTCTTGCTTTAACTTCTGGATCTAGACACTTAAAATAAGACAGAAAAACCTTTCCCCGTGGTCAAAAGTCCAATACGTGCAATGGATCATGACATATTGCTAGACTTTTTCAACCAAATCACATGATTGTGCATGTGGTGCTACATGGCGATTGAAAATGATGTGCATAAATATTATACTCCTATATACTAAACGAATCAAATTTCACTTTATAGTAACTTTAGAGCAAAAAGGACTCACGTTATTATATGTATGTACCACCGTGGAATCAATTATATGTAATAATTAGTCAATTTAGATATATTAGATGGATTCACATGATTTTTTTTTTCTTCCCATTAGTGAATTTAAAGTTTTTAGGATAGTTTGATGTCCATTTAGGTCTCAAAAAATTAATAATATCAACTTGAATTGACTTTTTAACTTTGAAAGATTTACTTCAATATGAATAGTATTTTTTTTAGTAAAGATGAATATTGATAAAATGGTCATTAGTGTTTATTAATGCCCTAAAAGAAATTAAAAAAAAAAATTATTCTTTCACAAATTTAATACTATAATTTATATTTTATACTAACATTCATAATTGTAAGAACTTGAAAGCAGAGAAAGAAAGGAACGAAATAGAAATGCATTTGTGTTGAGTTGCATTGTGTGAACAAAATTCATTCATAACAAATGCAACATCAATCTTCAAACCCTAATCCCAATTCAAATCCAAATCCTCACAATGCATCTCAATTACCACCACCACCACCACCACCTTCAACGGCGGCTCCAACCACCGCCAAACCCTCACTCTTCCCTCGCACCACCAATCTCCCTTCCCACCACCGTCGAGCACACTCCGATCTCACATTCCGATTACCAGACGACATGATGGACCTCTCCCCTTCCGATCCATTCACCGGCGGATCATCAACGGCGAGCCTCGATGAGATCGGATCCGAAGATGACTTGTTCTCGACGTACATTGACATGGATAAGCTTGGAGATGGTGGAGCAGATCCGGGTGGAAACGATGAGGGGGAGAAGAATCCAGTGAGGTCGAGGCATCGGCATAGTAATTCGGTTGATGGGTCGAGTTCGTTTGGGGAGATTATGGATGGGAAGAAAGCTATGCCTCCTGATAAATTGGCTGAGCTTTGGTCTGTTGATCCTAAGCGTGCCAAAAGGTTTGTAATTTTGATCGTGAAATGAATGATTTTTTTCTACTTCAATTGTGTGTAGATTAGTGAATTTTTCAGTGATGAGTGTTTTTCTATGTTTTGAGTTTGTGTTAATTGGTTTTGAAGTTCTAAATTGATTTTTTTTATTAGTTTAGGGAATCTAAATTAAGGCTCTGTTTGGTAAAAGAAAAATAAGGAATAGTTGATAAGCTAATAAGCTAGCTTACAGCGGATAACTGATAATTATAGCTGATAATTGTAGGGTTTGGTAAAATTAGTTTATAATATGATATGACATAAATGTAATATTTTTAATAGCGATTAAGCTATGAGCTCGTGAGAAAGTCGTAGTTAACAAACGAGTAATTTTTTAGTCAAATGAGCTTAAAAGACATAAGCTATAAGCTCAAATTATGTCTTACCAAACAGACGCTAAATAAAACGAAGCGAATTGAGGTTTGTTGTGTGTTCAATCTGTCAAATCTTCTCTCCGAGTTGTGCTAAATCAATTAGATGTTGATTGACTAATTTCTTTCTAATGTGTAATCCAAGTCCACTAGCAGCCAGTTTGACCACTCCTGTTTCTGCGGTTGAGTAGAAACACTTAACCCTCATCTGTTCAAATCTGCAAGATAATCATCGACAGTTTCATTAATCATCGATAGTTCATCGACAGTTAGCGTGACCCTCGTATCACTTTTGTAAAATTGGTCTTGGAAATTTCTTTCCAAATGATTCCGATTATAAACAGAATTAGGTTTTAACATTGAAAACCAAGAAAAAACATTTTTAGTTAGGGAACTAGGAAAAAAAGTTTCATTTTCAACCCTTCATCGAGAACTAGTTCCCCTAACTCTGTCATGTATCTGGCTACGTGTTCAATGGTTGATACTTTTCCCAATTGCTGAACTTTTCAACGATGAGTGTTTTTCCCTGTTTTGAGCTTTTGGTGATTGATTTTGAAGTTCTAAGTTGAATATTTTTTATTAGTTTAGGAAATTTAAAATAAAGAAAATGAAATTTAAGTTTGTTGTGTGTGCTTGTGGTTTGAAATTTTCTGTTTAGTTGTTTTGATAATTTTTGTGTGGATTATGTTTGTCTGAATATACTCTTCGCAATTTTTTGACTGGGATGAGTTGGTTGTTGTGTGAAAGTCAACCCTATTATGTGATTCTAGATTGTAGTTCAAGCAACTTTGTAAGTTCTACGAGTAACTGAGGCATTGTTGGAATTGTGTGTTTGTTTTTTTATCAATAGTTGTATGCTTTATTTTATAGTGATGAGGGGATGTGAAATTGTAATGATGTGTCAATTGATAACTTGTAATTTATGATTAGAGATTATAGGCCAATAAGAATCATTTTGTATAGCGCAAATCATTTGAATTTTGAGCTATCAACATATAATTATGAAGCTCAAATACGTCAAATATGGAAAAGTATTGGTGTTTGACACAGATACAATATTGATACGCTTCTGATACTTGCCAATAAACACAGATATTTGTTAGCGTATCTTGGTTGTGTCGTATTTGATTTTAAAAAAAATTGTAGTATCTATGTCACATCGTATCCATATTGTTCTATGTATCTGGGTTTCTTAGATTTAAACTTTTGGGGGTGGAGGATAAAGTGAGAGAGGGGTTTATGCAGTTGATACTACCATACTGCTCTCAAGTTTAATCTAATTTTCAATTTTACTAATTGTTGTGGATTTGTTTTATTCATTCTTCTCATTTTTCTGTTGTTATGAATAGAATACTTGCTAATCGACAATCTGCTGCTCGTTCAAAAGAGAGAAAGGCCCGCTATATACATGAACTAGAGCGCAAAGTTCAGACTCTACAAACTGAAGCTACAACTCTTTCTGCCCAACTGACACTATACCAGGTTTCTATTGACATTTATCTACAACGACAGCACTTTAAAAGTTCAATATTACTGAGTAACTCTGTTTTGTTTATTGGATTTATTGGTGTAGCTTAGTGCAATAAATTCAACTGCCTTGTTCATCACTTTCCTTAAGCCATATATCCTTGTTCCAATTATAGCTAAAAAATATGACTTTTGGAAGAATTCTATTTCTATTTGTATATCTGTCAGAAATTCCTTTTATATAAAATGTTCTAGATATTTATTGTACATATAATCACTTTGGTGATTTGGTTTCAGTGTTATAACATAATGTTGCTTTGTTTGTGAATGCTTCACCATGGTTGTTTTCAGTTTTTACTCAAACTTAAATTTGTGGCTAAATTGACTCAATCACTTCTTGATTATTTGTTTCATTATTGTAGAGAGATACAACAGGCCTAAGTACTGAAAATACAGAGCTTAAGCTCCGTCTTCAAGCCATGGAGCAACAAGCACATCTTCGTGATGGTAACAATTATCACCTTCTTACAATACGTTAAAAATGTTCACTTCATAACATTTTTTTTCTGCTCAAACTTTTGAAGTGTGTTATTGAAGTTAATTAACTCAAGTGGTTTTTATTTGTCTTTTGCTGTAGCTCTTAATGATGCATTGAAGAAAGAAGTTGAGAGATTGAAGGTTGCTACTGGAGATATAATGAGCCACACTGAATCTTTTAATCTTGGTATGCACCAAATGCAATTTACAGAATCAAATTACGCTCCAATTCCACCACAAGGTCCTTCCGGTCACCGGAACATCCAGTTGCCATTATTTGGTCACTCCCCATCTAGCATGCCATCTCATCAACTGCACCAAACCAATTCTCATTCATATTCAGAATTATTACAAAACGACCAGATTGGTCGTTTTCAGGGACTTGACATTAGTAGCAAAGGAACAGCTATTGTAAAGTCCGAAGATCCTTCTCTTTCTGCAAGTGAGAGTAGCACAACATTTTGAATTTGGCAGAAACCGCTTGACCTTCTAACTTATCCTTGGGATTCATTTTTCATAGCGTTGACCTCCAGTCAACATATGTACTTCAAGAAGTATTCGATTCATATTGAGAATTAATTCTTAATTATTTGTTCTTTGGGGTGCTCGCCAAAAAGGGGAAGCATCCGTAGGGTTTTGCTGTGATGTTCATTCTTGTTGTATCATTGTATTTTGGGGTATATATTCCCCTCTGTTCATTGTATCATCATGTACTTGTAGCATGTAAACTTTTATGATTTACTGTTGTATTTCTCTTCATCGACACTCCAATTGATGGACTGGAGTTCTTCTATAATGTATAAGTACTAAGTTTTAGATTTATTCATAGTTGTACAATCAATTGTTTGGGTTAGCTACTATAGTAAACTGTTGAGCCTTGAACTTTATGAATAGCTAGCATGTCATATAAGGCAATGTCTTTCAAGAGTTTCGACGATCGTATATGCAATCTAATTTCATGATGCAGTTCTCCAATTTCATTGGTTGCTAAAACATAATCAACAGTGGTTAGACGTATAAATACATAAACATCATCTACAAAGCATACAGGCACGAATGCAAGAACCAGTGAACACATTTTATCTCAAACTTCGAATTTTTGATATTTTAGAAGAAAAAAATTTAAAAAAAAAAGAAAGAAAAAACAACATTCAAAATTGAAAATGGTAAAATGGAATTTTTGAGCATTTAACACTTTGGTATTGTGAAGTATCTCCACAAGCTTCATTCCTCACAATTTAAAGTTATTTCCTCCTCCTCCTCCTCAAGAATGTATTATACTTGTTGCATGGAAATAGAACTAAGGTCTCCCCCACAAGCTCGCCACTACTTCTAACCGACTGAGCTAATATATAACATTGTCCGTTATATGTAAAAATAAATAATTTATGCTTCCAATATTTTTTTTATAGTTTTACCCTTTTTTTTTTTGTCAAGAATAGATAATTTTACTTAACTTTTTATATATAATAAAAATAAAATTATGCAAAATTATAGCTCGTGCTTGATTAATATCATTTTATGATAAAAATAAAAATGATTTAATGTTCTAGAATATTCTTAACTTTTTATATATGATAACAATAAAAATTATGCAAAATGATATATTTTTTTGGTACAAGCTAGTATGATATTATTTTTTATTTTTTTTGAAGGAATGATATTTTTATTAACTTATATATAGGAAAATGAAATGAGAAATTGAGAACACCTGAACACGCTTATTTAAAAAAAAAACAATAAAAAACACGCTAACAATTTCTAATTACGAAAAATTTCCAATTCTTTCAAAAAAAATTATTTACTCCATAAATAAATTAATATAGAGATCTTTTATTATACCCAAAAAAAATATACCCCAAAAAAAAAAAGATATCTCAATATGGAAAACCATTGAATTTTTTGCTCTTATATATAGCAAAAACTCATAATTGGAATAGAAAATCCGATTTCATATACATATTTTTCTTTTTATAATTGTTAGGTTTGACAACTTCATACAGTTGTATATGAGCTTTAAGTGATGTTTATAAACTTTGAAATTCTACCGAACACCCTCGTCTCATTTTTTACCCGTTCATTCGTCTTCATTGTTCTCTTTTGTCGATTCAAATATCAATCAATGAATCCAAGTTGAATTTTGATTTAACGATTGAAATTTGATAGCTATGAAAGACGATCGATATAAGGATTTAAGTTCTACTTTTTACACACATATATATCTATGTGTGTATCAAGACAAATTTTTATTTGGAAAATTATTTGGTACCCTGAACCTGAGCTTTGTTTGATACAAATAGATAAAATTAATTCAAAATTTAAATTTATTTCAATATTTACTTATATGAAAAAGTGATATAACATTAAATAATCGTATGATTAACATATATATCAAACATAATTCTAGAATACATGAGTGTTTGCCAGAGGTGGTATAGTTATAATATTAACAAAAATTAAATTATGTCTCCCAATGGCTCTATAAATTAAGAACATGTCTGTAGAAGCTAATTAAATCAAAACAAATATTTTCCCACAATTTCCTTCTTGCTCTCCCAATTTACTATATTTTTTTTCTTCTCAATACCACCATGGCAGGAAAGAAAGTGAAGCTTGCATTCATAACCAATAACACAGCAAGAAGGGCAACGTACAAAAAAAGGGTACAAAGTTTGATGAAGAAGCTCAATGAAATCACCACTCTATGTGGAGTCAAGGCATGTGGTATAGTTTTCAGGCCTGATGATCTTGAACCACAAATTTGGCCATCCATTCAAGGAGTCCATAGTGTGCTGGTTCGATTCATGCATACTCCGGACTTCGATCGAGATCGAAAGATGTTCAACCATGAGAGTTACTTGAAGGAAAGGATCCAAAAGTTGAATGAGAAGTTGAAGAAAAGAATGAAGGAGAATAGGATGATGTGGATGAGTGTTCAATTGCATCACTATCTTGAGGCTGGGAATGTTCCTGAGGATTTAAGCACTTGTGATAAGAATGATCTTACATATTTGGTTGATGAGAAAATGAAGGAAATTGATATGAAGATGGTGCAACTGGAGAAGGATGAGAGGGCTTAGGGCATGTGAGTGGTAGTAGCTACAAAATATGTCATTTTTTGTTTTTGATTTGGTGATGTCAATCTCCAAAGTTGCCTTTCAAGATTTTGGGTGTAGTTTTTCTTCTGGGGGGATTTTTGTTCTTGATTAAAGGTTTTAGGGTTCTCAGTATTTCAATATCTTGATGTTTGAATTTCATTTCAATTGTTCTTGAATTTCATTTCATTTCAAATTATATTAATTAACCTCTTATGGATTTCAAATGATTTGGTGTTGTAAAATCACAAAATTAATTTAGAGAATGGAGATATTTGGAGCTCATTTTAATTCTAAGTTACTTTGATATAGTTTGTACTTTTTATGGGTTTGATCGAAAAAATTTCCACAGGAGAGTAAGACTCGTTAATATCAAATCTTTCCCTCTTCTAGAAAAAATTTCATGTCACAAAAGTGTATCTAAAATCAGTTTTAAAGGTTATATTAAAGATGGATTTTTAGGTCAAATCTTTATCTAGACGAGTTTAGGTCACAAACAACCTAGTACTAGTACACAATTAACATCCTCCTTTGAGTTTGAGGCTCCTAATCGATAAAACAATGGTGTTGGCAGTTAGAATTACATGATATTTCCCCAAATTTATCAAAATAATTCACACTCGCATTTGCGACTTCATAATTGTTAAAGGCAGCTTAGGAATTTGACTCGGAAAGATAAATTAATGTTTGAACACTCTTTTCTCAACGGTCTCTCTAAAAGAGTACAAAACGTTAAATATATATGGCTATAACCTCTCAAAAAAATATATTGACAAAAAAATGTTTAAATAAAATATAAAATATAAATGTATTCGTGATTTAGTAGAGTATAATAAACCAATTTGTTCAAAATTGAAAATTGTAATAGTTACTTCCTTTTATTTTATTTTTATTGTATTATTCTGCACCCTTGGATTTATGTTTATATATACTCCTTTCGTTTAAAAAGTAAAATTTATACTCCTCTTCCTTATGTGATGCTTGAATTACAAACCTCTCTCTTAATAATTAAATATACACTACAATTTAATCTATTTTAAATAAATAAATATTTTTATGATATATACGAATTTTTAACCACCATTTAAGAAAAATAAATTCATTTCTTTATGATTTAAATGTTAATGATAATTAAATTTAAATATTTTGTTATTAATTTTATAGTTTAGAATGTAAAAGTCACTTTTAGTAATTTTTTTACATATTTTAATTTTATTTTGTGTTGTTTCATATTTTTATAATAGGGTTTAAAATTATACGTTAATGAAATTATGAATAAAATACATCGAAAAATATGCATTCAATTTTTTATTATATAAATGAACCCGTAATATTACTTTTCTCATAAGTGTGTTCAGATTATTTTTATGATAGATTTATAGAAGAAATAAATAAAAAACTACTAAGGGAGTAAAATGTAGATTTTAACATAAAAGGGAAGAACTTGTAAGAAAAAACATAAAAGGGAAGAGTTATATAATATAAGCTTCTCTTAGGAAAGGAGAGTGGATTTTTTTTAATATGTTTTGGATAAGAGAGAAGGGAAGTATAAATTTTAACATAAAAGGGAAAAATAGTGTAATTTACTCAAAAACTAATTACCTAAAATTTAACATAAAAAGTTCATCAAATTCCTTTCATTCACTCTCACTTTAACAATAAATGTTCATCTTATTCATTTCATTCTTTTTACCAAAACATAATGTATCCTTTGTCAAAAAAAAAAAAAACATAATGTATCCATACATAAGAATATTCAGTGTTTAATATCTACCCAAACAAAGTTCATCATATTCAACTAATGATATTTAAGTAATTTATTAACATGTACCGATACCGACGGACACGGGTATCATTAAATCTGCATGAACATCCATTAAGGAACATCTAGTTGAAATATTTGTTTATCTTATATGCGGATATCCATAAAGGTGTACCTGATCCACACTCGTGACGAACTTTATTCGCAGATATTCACAGGCAAGTCCACTCCTCCCAAGGTTGATAGCCCTGAAGGAACTTACTCTTCAGCAAAATATGGAAGAAAGGATGGCTACTTCAAGGTTACAAGCAAAGTTATATTATAATTACAGATGGATATTGCATACAGTATGGGCACTTCAAATCGAAATACTTTCTTCTCAGCAAAGAAGAAATATTAAAAAATAATATTGTTTTTGAGGAAGTATTTGCAAACCAAAAGAATTAGAGTAAATATAAGTGTTTATTAAAATTGTTGGTCATTTTTATAATTGCTTTTACTCAGTAAATTTTTTTGAAGATTTTCTCTTCTCAAAAGAATAGAGGCAAGAGTAAATAAGGAGAAAGCATCTGAAAATATATATAAAAAACAGAATTAATTAACAGCAGAAGCATTTGAAAATTTGAAGAAACAGAAATGAGAGTCTGGCAGAACTGATTTAAATTTGGTCAGAAAGCATCATCCAACCCCTTTCTTCTTTTACTTACTCACTCCAACTAAGGATAAGGATAAGTGTGTGTGCTATATATATTCAATTTGTTTAGAATTATTAACCAGAGCAATAGAACTGATTTCTCAACAACTTTTACTTTTTTCTGTTTGCAATAAAACGGCATTTTTCTCGTATAGAGTCGGTGATTTCCATGGTCATAGTCAAACGAAAAACTTCTTGAAGAACAACGAGGCATATTGAGATGGAGTTTCTTCCACGAATTACTTGTTAAGCTATATATAAATCATCCAAAAGGGTTGAAGAGATTTATGTTGCAACAACAATGACATTTTCCTGCGTTTCTCATGATTTTCAAAGTAATATGGTTCAAATGATTGAAGACAAATGAGCTTATAGCCATCAGCAACAGAGTCATAACCAAATCCATGAATAATAGTCTGAATGTAAAAGGCATCGGCCGGTTTAATTTTATGAACAATAGGTGGAAGACGTGTCGCAGCAGGAGGAATAACCTTGAATTCGTCGGTAGTTGGATTCCACAGTGAGATACTTGTTTGGTCATATTGGATACAAAGTATGCCATTAAAACTCCCAAAGCCAATGATTTTAGCTATTTCAAAGTCGGATTGAATTGGATTAATGAAACTGAACCTATTCGCAAACCTTTCACCAGATAGAGAATGGATCGTTTCAAGTTGAGGGCAAATATTAACCAGGAGAGATGTATCACCGTCATAAGGTTGAGATAAAAGAAGATTGTTGCGATACATAGTCATGAAAGGAGAGTCTTCGTCTTCAGTAAGGTGAGACCATGATTTGCTTACACAAACAAATCGTTTCAAAGATTTCATGGGGAGTTTGATAGAATAGAGAAGGCAATATCATCGTGAATGTAAGCAGAATTGGAAGGCATTGAAGCTGAGATTAGATTACCGCAGTGGATCCAAGAATAGTAATATACTGTTTTTTTAGGGTTCGGGCGAGAGAGGTAGGGGAATGATTGGTTATAATATAGTATCCATTGACTTACGCGTTAAGTAATAATTTAATAGGTTACATACCAACGAAGGCTAATTTTTATTTTGAACCATATTTTACTAATTCTTAAAAATAGGAGAATGTGTTTGTAATTTTATTTTTGGCAAATCACTTTATGGGATGATTTTGTTAAGTCTTCTATCTTTAATTTGTTTTGTACTATTTACCATGGTAAAAAATGTTTCGCCATAAATATAAACCCGTGTTATGGATGCTCAAACAATTCGTTGAGAATTTATTAAAAGCATGTATGAAGATGTACCAAAAAAATAAAATAAAGCATGTATGAAGAAAACAAATTGATTTACCTTTTATTTACATGTGTGGTACAAGAAAGAGTTGACTAATATTTTTTTTTTGTTTTTTTCCTTTTCTTCTCCTTAAAAGTAGAAGTTTGGCCAAACACATATTTTTAAAAGCTCTGGCTAAAACAAGTAGCTTATTATCATAACTAAATAAAAATTGCATGGAAAAGGATTTCTTAGTAACTAGTAAGTTGTTGAGAGTTATTATTTCTCTGTCAGAAAAAAAGAGTTATTATTTCTCAATCACTTTTTGGATTTTTATTTTATTTTTTTAATGTAAACAATATTTCCTTAATTCAAAATATCATGGGATCTACCATATATAATAGAGAAAATTACGTTGACCTCCCCTAAGGTTTCATGAAACAATATAGACACTCCTCTATTTTTTAAAGAAACACTAACCTTCCTTAAATTATTTTAAAGTAGATAGATACATGCCCTTTGAACTTAACACCTTACTAACACCGTTTATTATTCTATAAAAACTAAAAAAACCTAACACCAACAAAAAAAATTGATCACCACAAAAAAAAAATCACTTTCTTCTCCCATCAAACCGATGAAAATTCCTACTATTAGTTCCGTAAGCTTCTCAATTGTTTTGTTCATGTAAATATGTCACTTTGATTTTAGTTCCTGTAAAAATAATTTGTAGAAAAATATCCTTCCAAAATATTTTGTTTTTTAAAATAGTCATTGGGTCCACTTTTGTGATGATTTGCATATGTGATACATGGTGACTGAACCTATTTTGTAGAAAAAAGTTCCTACAAATATTTTGTTTTACAGGAATTAAAACCAAAACGAGGCATATTTATAGAAACTAAAACCATATTTTAGACTTTTTATAATTGCTTTTACTCGGTAAAAAAATTGAAAATTTTCTCTTCTCAAAAGAATAGAGGCAAGAGTAAATAAGGAGAACGAAAGAAATTATATGAACCATCCCAAAACCACATGATTTATTAGTGCCAATTTCTTTTTATTTCCAGTTCTGTTTTTCTATTAGGTGAATGGTAATGTTATTTTACTGATGAAGAACATTGCCACTCCACTCATACCTAAGAAGTCTGAGAAGGTCCAGTTTCAGCTGCATTGGCCACGGCATCCGAAGCTGCAACTGCATTGTTCGTGGCATCTGAAGCCTCGGCCTCATCAACTGCTGGATTGGACCGTGAACTTCCCTTAGACTTTGTTTGGATTGATAAAACGTAACGAAGTGGAGCGGAAAGGAACATAACGAAATGGAGCGGAACAGAATGGAATGGAATGGAATAGATAGCTCATTCCATTGTTTTGATATTTTATGATGGAGAGGAACAAATCTACCGTTCCATTGTTTGGATTATTGACGGAATGCAATGGGTCATAAATTCTTTATTCCAATTTTACTATTCTTTAATTTAAAATACTAATATATAAAAGTAAAGCATTTAAATTCTATTAAAATGATTAGAAAGCACATAACTATTGTACCAATAAAACATGTAATTATAATAGATAGCGGTTGAAGTTACATTTTCTAAAACTATATTCGAATATAATAGGATGAAATGGAAAAGGCTAATTATCAATGACGATTAATTATTAATAACAGGTATTAAAAATTGCAGCAAGCTTGACCAAAAAAAAGTGCAGCAACCTATTTTCTTTAAATAAAAAATGACGCAAGCAAGTAATTAATCACTAAGAGAACTGCTATGTTTTTACGATTGATAAATTTTATAATAATGACCATCACACTGCATAAATCGTAGAAAAACAACTTGTTGAAGTGAAGAATAGAGGGAACAAAATTATGTAGAGAAGGTAAGGGATGTATTTGTAATTTAGTACTCCATCCGTTTTAAAATGAGTGTCTCTTTAGTCAATTGCACACAGATTAAGGGATTGAATGAAATAATCATTAGACATAACACTTTTACTAAACTGCCCTTACTTTATAAGAAAAAGACAAATTTAAAATTGCATTGAAAATTGTGTGAGAGAAAAGTTGGAGAGAGTAAAGTTGGAAGAAAAAAATTAAAGTTGTATTGGAAATGTAAAGTGACATTCATTTTGAAACAATTTTTTTTGGCTAAAGTGACACTAATTTTAAAACGGAGGGAGTAGTTTGCAAAATTAATTAGCTGAGTATTCCATCTTATTCCGCCCAAATCGGATGATAAGCAAAATGAGTGTAAGTGATGGAATGTGATGGAATACATACCATTGAGTTCCATTCCATTCCACTATTTTAATGACTATCCAAACAATGAAATTTTAATTTATTCAATTTCATTCCATTCTATTCCATCACATATCATCAATCCAAACATATCCTTAGCTTTGACTACATTTGCAAGTAAATCTTTAATCTGATTTCCTGTAAGTGTCTGATGCTTCAGAAGAGCCTTTGCAAGCACATCAAGCTCCTTTTGATGGGTGGTTAGAATAGTTTTTGCATTGTTGTAAGCTCTCTCAAGCAAATTCTTCACTTCTTTCTCAATAAGCAGCCTAGTTTCTGAGCTCATACTTCTCCCGTTATCAAAGTAATTGTGACTGACGGGTCCAACTTCAGTACTCATGCCATATCTAGTAACCATTTGCCTGGCCAGAGCAGTTGCCTTAAAAAGATCTGAGGATGCACCGTTAGTAACTCCACTTTGTCCGAAAATTAGCTCTTCAGCAACCCGACCTCCCATGGAAACATCAAGCATAGCAAGCATCTGTTTACGAGAGAGCCTGTTCTGATCTTTGTTATGAACCAAATAAGAAACACTGCCACGAGTGTCCCCAGAAGGAACAATAGTTGCCTTGTGAATAGGATTCGCACCATCGGTATAAATTGCAACTAAGGCATGGCCACACTCATGGAAAGCAGTCTTTTTTCTTGATTCCTCAGATATAACAACTGACTTGCGCTGACTTCCCATTATAATCTTCTCCAGTGCAAACTCTAAATCATGTGTGCTCACGGCTTCGGCACCGTCCTTTGCAGCCCTCAGGGCAGCAATATTAACCAAGTTTGCAAGGCCAGCACCAGAGAACCCAGGTGTAAACTGAGCAATCTTCATCAGATCAACATTATCTGCCTTTAGAACCTGTATCGTATTGGAGTAAGAAACACACACATTCAAAGTTTCCTTCTATGTTCTAACAATTCTATATTCCAGAACCTTCCTATATCTCACAATTGTGCACATTCACAGTTCCCTCAAAAATTCACAAGCCATCCAACCCAAGATAATATTTTTCAAGAGTAAAAAAGCATACCTTTGACATGTGATATTCCAAAATTTCTTGCCGTCCTTTTACATCAGGTTTGGGAACAACAACAAGGCGATCAAATCGCCCATGTCTCAACAAAGCCTCATCTATTGACTTGGGAGATTTAGCAGCACCAATCACAATTATGCCTTCATTTTGTTTGAGTCCATCTAACTCAACAAGCATCTGATTTAAAGTCAACTTCGTGTACATTTGGTCCTTTGAATTAGGTTTTCCACCAAAAGCATCAATCTCATCAATAAAGATTATACAAGGCAACCGCTTTTTTGCAGCAGCAAAAAGATCTCTCACCCTTTGTGCACCAACACCAACAACCATCTCTTCAAATTCACGTCCACTGATTGAGAAGAAAGGAACCTCAGCCTCTCCAGCAATAGCTCTCGCCGACAATTTTTTACCAGTGCCAGGCGGGCCAACAAGCAATACACCTTTTGGGAGTTTGCCACCAAGACGAGTAAAGCGCTGTGACAAGGGAAAAGAGTTATCTTAAGATAGTACAGAGCAATACAGGCTAGAATGTGGTCGTGAAAAAAAGTATACATAATATAACTTGAAGAGTAAGAAAGGAAGTAAATACAACATTGATTTCAAAGATGATTACATACAGCATTAGCAAAAGAGAAAAAAATAACAGCATAAAAAATAGGCTTAATTGCACTTTTGGCCCCCTATGTTTCAAGAAGTTGCGATTTTGGCCCCCTAACTAATTAAAATACAAAACAGCCTCCTATCCTATGTATTGGATCTTTGGCAGTTTTGGCCCCCTAGACCAATTTTGACTCGGTCAACGCTGACGTGGCACTTTAAAGCCGCCACATGTGTATTGTTTTAATTAAAAATAAATAAAAAAAGTCACATATAAATTAAAGAATTAAATGAATGAAAAGAAAACAAATAATTAAAAAAATAAAATAAAAAAAGGAAGGAAATCGTGTGGAAACTTAGATCCCAAAGACACTCTCCAAGTTCCCTGAAGCATCATTCGCCGGAAACTTAGATCTTTGTGGTCCACCGTTGAAAACAACAAGCAGCCCGTTTTTCGCCGTCACCAGATAACATTCCACCGGCGGACAAACCAAAGAAAAAATCCAAAAATCTTTCCACCGGAGCCATTGTTGCAATTGTAGTTGGTTCAATTCTCTTCCTAGCAATACTGCTATTACTATTATTACTCTGTGTCAGAAAACGCTGTCGCCGGACACCAGCAAAACCACCAAAGCCAGTAGTAGTAGCAGCACGTCCAGCTCCAGCTGAAGCCGGTACGTCATCTTCAAAAGATGATATAACCGGTGGTTCAGCCGAAGCGGAGAGGGAGAGAAACAAACTGGTGTTTTTCGACGGTGGTATATACAGTTTCGATTTCGAAGATTTGCTTAGAGCTTCTGCAGAGGTATTAGGAAAGGGAAGTGTTGGAACTTCGTATAAAGCAGTGTTGGAAGAAGGAATAACGGTGGTTGTTAAAAGGTTGAAAGATGTTGTTGTTACTAAAAAAGAGTTTGAGATGCAAATGGAGATTTTGGGGAAGATTAAGCATGATAATCTGGTTCCTTTTTTTCTTTCTTTTTAATTATTTGTTTTTTTTTTCACTTATTTAATTCTTTAATTTATATGTGGATTTTTATTTTTATTTTTAATTAAAACAATACACACGTGGCGGCTTTGAAGTGCCACGTCAGCGTTGACCAAGGCAAAATTGGTCTAAGGGGCCAAAACTGCCAAAGATCCAATACATAGGGGGCTGTTTTGTATTTTAATTAGTTAGGGGGTCAAAATCGCAACTTCTTGAAACATAGGGGGCCAAAAGTGCAATTAAGCCTAAAAAATAAAAAGGAGAAAGAATGTATATAAAAAACAGAATTAATTAACATACTGCGTGAGAAGAAATAGAGAGCAGCAGCAGCATTTGAAAACAGAAACAGAAATGAGAGTCTGGCAGAATTTGTTTTGGGGTTTCTTGGTCATAAACCATCATCCAACCCCTTTCTTCTTTTTCTTACCGCTTTTCAGTCAACGGCCGCCGCCACACTCCCCTTAGATTTATTTCTGCTTACTAACTCAGTCCAACTAAGGTAAAACGACAAGGAAGCATATAGAAACCTAAGGATAAGTGTGTGTACTATATATATTCAATTTGTTTAGAAATTATTATCCAGAGTAATAGAACTGATTTCTCAACAACTTTTACTTTTTTTCTGTTTGCATTAAAACAGCATTTTTCTCGTCAACAAAAGAATGATCACTGTTTAATAACTTTGTATCAACATATCCAGGCACAAAGAATAATAAAACTTTGTGGTATCAAATAAGCAATCAACGAGATTTGAATAGCTTAGGACACATGTAAATCAAATAACTATTTCATGCTAGAGAGAGAACATGGATAATGCTGGAAAAGTCTACCTTAGGATCTTTTAGGTAATCAACAATTTCTTCAAGTTCAGCCTTTGCCTCGCCTATACCTTTCACATCGCTAAGTTTAGTACTTGTCTCTACACTGGGCTTCACTTCTTCGTACATAAAATTAATATAAAAAAAACGGTGAATAACGAAACAGAGAATGTGCGAATCAAATTCAGATTGACTATTGAATTAAACATAGTGGAAGGCCAATGCAATAAACCAAATTGTATGCCATTGCTGCTCTTTGAAATTTCCACCTTCTAATGCAGCGACCATATCAGTAGGAGTACTTGTAGTTCCAAGAATCCCATCTCTTGTATGTTCTCCGACGTTTGCAAGAGCAGCAACTCCACCTATAATACTTTCTTCTTTTTTTGCTGAATTGGAGATAGTTGAAAATTCACATAACTTTTGTGGTCAGTAAAATAAGCAAAAGAAAGGAATATTCAAAGAGCTGGTTGAAAAAAAGAAGAATAACAAATTTCGACAACTGCGCAATTGCAATGCCAAGTTTTGAATTCTGCGGACTCCAACATGGATCTATTTAAGATTATGGTTTTGCACATCCATGAAATGCAAGTTTTATGAAATTATACTTGTTCCTATCACTAAATAAAACATCAAAAGAGGCATCATAATTGTGACTGAAGGCCTGAAACATTCCAATTTGCACCAAATATAAAAGTATGAGTCTCTTGTTCGGAATGATTAAAAGTATAAGATTTTAATCAAACTTCATAATCTCCAACAAAATATTCCGATCAATGCTACCACATAAATGGATTTTTGTCACTTGGCAATAAGCAAATGAAATAATTTACCATATACATATAAACACAGTCAAGAGAAAATGAGCAATTCTAGCCAAATAGTTACCTCTTAGCAAAGTGTTCAGAAATTCACTTTCAGACAGCCTACCAACTTTTAGTAATGCTTTAACATATTCAGAAAATGCCAAAGAATTTGTATGCAGAAACGGGTTGGTTTCAAATGCCCTAATCACGGCTTCTGGATCATTTTCATCGTAAAGTTCTTTAAGAGAAGTGGCTTTCTCTGCTTCAGATGAATCGCATAGTGGTCGGACCAGATTTCCTAGATACCTGGACTGGGAGAAGAAAAACCTATTCCCTACATAAATTTGGGAGTAAGTGCATCAAGCAATATCTAAAGCCAATAATAGTTTTCTAGGTACATCAAATAGGCATAATTAAATCAATACAAAGAATATCTACAGAAGTGAAATAATTCAGAAAGACAAAGTGTCTACAAATAAGAGAAACAAAAAAACTTCAATTTTCGAAAAATAACATGAACTAAATGTGATTAGGGAACAAAAGTTTCATACTTGTACAGCCTTCAAACTTGTTGCGAGATACATAGTTTCTACTCAATAATTCTTTGATCTTTCCAAATTCAGATTGACGCCTTTCCACCTGCAAAAATAACTTATAAGATCATACGACAAATAAAAAGAAAAATTGGCAGTCCAATTATGATACCTGCCTGATTAGTATACCAAGAATAATCAAAATTGAAGCAAAAGATTAAAGCTTGGAAGAACTTACGAAAATATCTTACGACAATTTTCACAAGCTTTTTTCGACTTATTTTCATAAGTTCTTTAATATAGTTTATTAAAATAATGTATAGCATATACAAAAACAAATTAACTTCAATTTATCTTTTGCTATAAAACTAGCTTATGCATAAGCGCTTGTGCTATAATCTGCAAATAATCTATTTATCCAAACATGATGTAGATATAGTTTTGATGAACTTGTATTGATTACACATATGCATTAAAATTTGCTCAATTTACGTTTAAGAACTGCACTGCATTGCATCGAATTCAAGAAAAAAAAGAAAAAATACCCCATGTGTTTTTAGAGAGAAGGTAGAACTTAACATGATTTCAGCCACCCAAACCAGGGTTTCCCTTTGGTTCAGCAGTGGAAAAACAGCCCAGATCATCGTGATCTGCCTTCCCCGACCATATGGGTCACCGCTCCTAGGTGTTCCTAGTTCTTCCCCTTTCCTTTCAAGGCCATGTTTCTCCATAACCACCTCACTACCATCATGCCTCGGTCATATGCCATCCCATACCACCATCATCCCATACCACGAACATCATCCACGACCTCCATCGTTCCTGCTTGCGACAACCATAACAAAAGTCCAGATCTGATGGTGGTGTCGACCCCATGAGGAGATCTTCTCTGGCCACTGCGAGCCAAACATGAACTTCCTCTTTCGACTACACGACCTCCACCCGAGCCACCGCCACTGAACTATGAGAAGCTTGACAAAAATGATGCATCCATTACTGCTGCTACTCATTCAACCACCTCCAAAGCAACCATGGAGTTTCCAGATCTGGCTTCTGCTGTTAGTTTTTTATCTGGTTTAAGGCTGCAGTGCACTGTTGTTGTTTGACAAAAAGCCCCATGAGGGTTATGTCTTTTGGAACAAAGTAGCCAGCTTACGAGGCTGGCCCCCATTGCAACAACCTCTCTACTCATCCACCAGCTTTCAATCGGACAATTTTGAAACCAATGATAGTCGAATTGTGCGAACACAAGTCAAAGAAATTATCCGTAACTGAATTGGAAAAATTCTCATTCTTATATTGCCAGGTTTCGGGTTTGTAAGAGGTTGAATGAACTGAACTGATGCTTGTTTGTTTGTTGTTCTTGGTTTGGCTTTTGAACAACCTATGTTTGTGTTAGCTTTTCGACAATGGACGGGGAATGCCCTAATCTATTGAATGAAGCTGTTTTACCGTAAAAAAAATAAAAATAATGTATTGAACAGGTAGCATGAAAAGAAAAGAAGTGACCTGCTGCATTCGAGTTTGATGGATTGAACAAGTGAGCTGCTGCGTTATGAAATGCGTCGATGCCGCCATGTGAGAGGAACAAGAATGTTATCCATGTGAGGTGGAAAATGCAGAAACGAATTAATGATAACGACGATGGTGATGAAAACTATGTGATCAATAATTAATGTATCTCACATCATAAATATTGAATTAGATATTGAATTTAAAAAGTTAATTGTTTTTGTAATAAGGACCGAATAGACTACTTACTAATGTAATTATAAAAATATAAAAATTGTTTAAATATTCTATGTTAATCTCACTACTTTAAGTTTTAGTCCCCTTGTTTTAAAAATAGGGGTTTTTGGTCCCTCAATTTTTAGAAAGTCTATTATGATTGCTTATTTATGAGATGACAATGCTTATTAGAAATGTATTTATTGATTATAACAAAAAAAAATGTATATTTATTTATTGGATACTAAGTGTCGCCTAATAAACGTCGTCATGTCATAATTGTTTATGTCTCATCATTAAAAGTAAGCCAAAAATGATATGAGAGACTAAAATTCAGAAAGAAAAAATAAATAAAATGGGCGACCAATATACCAATTTTTAAAATACTAGACCAAAACTTCATTTATTTAAAAAAAAAAAAACATTATTGTAATGAAATGTACATTTAAGCTAAGAACAATGGTGTGGATGTTGGAATTACATAATATTCTTCCATATATATCAAGATAATGTACACTTGCATTCACAACTCCACAATCGTTAACAAGAGCATAGGAATGTGCCTATGAAAGATACAAGAATGTTAAGAAGACATTTTTTTCAACACTCACTCCTTTATTGAGTGAAATTAATGTGTCATACATTTTGAAAATGGATCTTACAATGAGAACCATATAGACTTAACTTAGTGAAAAATGTAAGTGTTAGAGAGATTCTTGAATGAGAGCATTCTTAGTATTACTCACTTAAGAAGGAGTAATAAAAATGAGATGACATATGTGATCAAATGATCCATCATACCAATCAATTGTGTGAGAAATAAGAGAATTGAATTATTATACAATAACACGGTGAAAAAAGACACCGTGAATGTATGAGATATGATTAAATGACTATGTAAAAACAACCGGAAGAAAAAGATTATTCTAATTTTTCTTTTGATGTGTTTCAAATCTTGCACGTAAATCCTTCCTTAAAAATAAAATCTTACACGTAAATCCTTTTTATCTAATTTTTTCAATATTTGGAAACCCCTTCCACCTCATCATATTCAAGGGTCTAGATTTCATTCTCGAGGTCTAGATTTCATTCTCGAGTTGCATAGTAGTTAAATCCTTTTAATAAAAGAGTTCAAAAAGTGTTTGACTCTTAAAATGTTTAACTGCTAAATAAAATATAAAATATAAATATATTTGTGATTTAGCATACTATAATAAACCAATTCGTTCAAAATTTTAGTAGTTACTTCCTTTTATTTTATTTTCTTTTATTATCATATTATTTTTGCACTCTTTGATTTATATTTATATAACAATAGAATGTTATATGTAAATACCAACGAGGTTAGTCCAACATAGGAGATTAAACACAATGTGACAAAGTAATATTTGAATCTTGATCAAAAGATACATTCATATTTAGTAGTGAATATTCATCAAATATGATCAATTTATGTAAAAGAATAAAGGCAAGAATAAATGAGAAAGAATGAAAATCCTATATTAAAGTAACAAGGGAATTTACTTGATCCTATCAACAAGGTAATTACTATCTTCTTCTCTAATGTTCTAATTAACATGATCCCATTCCAAACCTTCCATTAATTCATAACATGAATTTCAAACTCCACACACCTAAAACGTCCTATTCAGTCCAGATTTATTAGTGGAATTCTTTTTCCTTACTCTAGAGAGTTGAATTTTTTCATTTGAATCATTTTAACTGGTGTCAAATCGTTTCTATTTCCAATTCTGTTTTCTAAAAAGTGAATGGTAATGGTTTGTATACAAACAAATGAGATGGTGTTTGCAACTATAAATGATTCTGTGTATTGTTACTTTACTGTTGAAGAACATTGCCACTCCCCACTCATACCTAAAGTATTATGTATTGGGGGTAAATTCATTTCTTAAGAAGGCTGGAGGGGAGGGAACCCCTGCTGGTCACTGTGTACCTCCACCTCTGCTACAGTGGCAATTCCTTGAGCCTTTGCAGAAGCAGAAGATGCACCTGCGTTGGTCGCAGCATCCACAGCAGCAGAAGGTGCAGCTGCATTGGTTGCGGCATTTGCAGCGGCAGAAGGTGTAGATGCTTTGCTCGCAGCATCCGAAGGTGCAGCTGCATTGGTTGCGGCAATTGCAGCAGCAGAAGGTGCAGATGCTTTGCTCGCGGCATCCGAAGGTGCAGCTACATTAGCAGCTGCATTGGTTGCGGCATCCGAAGCTGCAGCTGCATTGGTAGTGGCATCCGTAGTAGCAGAAGGTGCAGTTGCATTGGTCGCAGCATCCGAAGCTGCAACTGCATTGGTAGTGGCATCCGTAGCAGCAGAAGGTGCAGTTGCAGCTGCATTGGTCGTGGCATCCGCAGCCTTATCAGTAGTTGGATTGGACCGTGAACTTCCCTGAGCATTGACTGGACGTGACTGTTGTTGCTTCTGCTGGGATTTGACCTTTGCAAGTAAATCTTTAATCTGACTTCCTGTAAGTGTCTCATGCTTCAAAAGAGCTTTTGCAAGTACATGAAGCTCCTTTTCATGGGTGGTTAGAATAATTTTTGCATTGTTGTAAGCTCTCTCAAGCAAATTCTTCACTTCCTTCTCAATAAGCAGCCTAGTTTCTGAGCTCATACTTCTCCCATTATCAAAGTAATTGTGACTGACGGGTCCAACTTCAGTACTCATACCATATCTAGTAACCATTTGTCTGGCCAGAGAAGTTGCCTTAAAAAGATCTGAGGATGCACCGGAAGTAACTCCACTTTGTCCGAAAATTAGCTCTTCAGCAACCCGACCTCCCATGCAAATATCAAGCCTGGCAAGCATCTGTTTACGGGAGAGACTGGTCTGATCGTTGCGAGGAGGCAGTTGAGAAACCATGCCAAGAGCCATCCCACGAGGAACAATGGTTGCCTTGTGAATAGGATTCGCACCATCAGTATAAATTGCAACTAAGGCATGGCCACACTCATGGAAAGCAGTCTTTTTTCTCGACTCCTCAGATATAACAGCTGACTTGCGCTGACTTCCCATTATAATCTTCTCCCGAGCAAACTCTAAATCATGTGTGCTCACGGCTTTGGCACCATCCTTTGCAGCCCTCAGGGCAGCAACATCAACCAAGTTTGCAAGGTCAGCACCAGAGAACCCAGGTGTACACCGAGCAATGATCATCAGATCAACATTGTCTGCCTTCAGAACCTGTATTGTATTGGAGTAAGAAACACACACACATTCAGAGATTCCTTCTAAGTTCTAACATTTCTATATTACACAACCTTACTACATCTCAAAATTGTGCATAATCACAATTAAATTAAAAAAACTTGAATATAAATACACATAATTCAAAGAGTATCCCGGGTGTTAGGCAGTTAGCTCGTGTGAAGTATCCAGCACACACCTGAACATAGCTGAAGGAAATCATACTACACAACGCTTTCACCAATATAGTACAAGCACTGGACACGTGCCTCAAAAAATTCTTAAGCCATCCAACCCAAGATACAAAATAAAATATTTTTTCAAGAGTAAAAGCATACCTTTGACATGTGAGATTCCAAAATCTCTCGTCGTCCTTTTACATCTGGATTGGGAACAACAACATGGCGATCAAATCTCCCATGTCTCAACAAAGCTTTATCTATTGACTCGGGAGAGTTAGTAGCACCAATCACAATTATGCCTTCATTTTGTTTGAAACCATCTAACTCAACAAGCAACTGATTTAAAGTCAACTTCGTGTACATTTGGTCATTTGAATTTGGTTTTCCACCAATAGCATCAATCTCATCAATAAAGATTATACAAGGCGCATGCTTTTTTGCAGCAGAAAAAAGATCTCTCACCCTTTGTGCACCAACACCAACATTCGTCTCTTCAAATTCACGTCCATTGCTTGAGAAGAAAGGAACCCCAGCCTCTCCAGCAATAGCGCTCGCCAACATTGTTTTACCGGTGCCAGGTGGGCCAACAAGCAAAACACCTTTTGGGAGTTTGCCACCAAGACAAGTAAGGCGCTGTGACAAGGGAAAAGCGTTATCTAAAGATAATACAGAACAATACAGGCCAGAATGTGGTCTTGAAAAATAGTATATATAACATAACTTGAAAAGTAAGAAAGAAAATAAATACATCATAGATTTTGAAGGTGATTAACATGTTAGCAAAAGAGAGAAAATAACAGCATAGAAAATAAAAAAGGAGGGCAGAACAAATTATTGTGAAATAAAGATATAAACAAAAGAATTAAAAGAAAAGAGAGCAGAGAAAAAATAAGGAAAAAGAAATACATATAAAAGAAAAAAGAATTAATTAACATACTACGTGAGAAGAAATAGAGCAGCAGCTGCATTTGAAAGTTTGAAGAAACAAAAAAAAAAAAAAAGAGAAACAGAAATGAGAGTCCGGCAGAATTTGTTTTGGGTTTTAAGTTTTTACCGCTGGGTCTGGGTCTGGGTTTCTAGGTCAGGAACCATCATCCAAACCCTTTCTACTTTTTTTTTACCGCTATTCTGTCACGGCTGCCACCACACTCTCCTTATGTTTATTAGCAATAAGCTTTATTTCTGCTTACTTATTCAGTCCAACTAAGGTAAAATGACAAGGAGGCATATAGAAAACCTAAGGATGAGTGTGTGTGCTATATATATATTTGTTTAGAAATTACCTTTTACTTTTTTCTGTTTGTATTAAAACGACATTTTTCTCGTCAACAAAAGAATGAACACTATTTCATAAATTTGGATCAACATCTCCACGCCCAAAGAATAATAAAACTCCTCATGACATCAAATAAGTAATCAACGAGATTGAAATAGCTTAGGACACATGTAAATCAAATAACTATTTCATGCTAGAGTGTGAGAAATGCAAGCAAGAGAGAGCATGGATTAATGCTGGAAAAGTCTACCTTAGGATCTTTTAGGTAATCAACAATTTCTTCAAGTTCAGCCTTCGCCTCATCTACACCTTTCACATCGCTAAATTTAGTACTTGTCTCTACACTGGGCTGCAGTTCTTCATACATAAAGTATTGTAGAAAGAAGAAAAAAAGGGTGAAAAACAAAACAGATAATGTGCGAATCAAACTCAAATTGAATATTGAATTAAACTCGGTAATTTGTAAGTTACAATGAGACAGTAATAATACCTTTGTTAATTCCTTTATACACGATGTGAGCTCCTACACCACATATCAAGAGGAAGGCCCCTGCAACAAACCAAATTGCATGCCATAGTTGCTCTTTGAAATTTTCACCTTCTAATGCAGCAACCTTATCAATAGGAGCACTTGTGGTTCCAAGAATCCCATCATTTGTTGGTTCTCCGACATTTATAAGAGCAGCAATACCACCTATACTACTTTCTTCCTTTCTCGCTGAATTAGAAATACCTGAAAATTCATATACCTCAGGTTGTAACTTGACACCAGTAAAATGTACAAAAGAAATGAATGTTCAAAAAGCTGATTGAAAAAGAAGAAAAATAAGAAATTTCGACAAGTGCACAATTGCAATGCCAAGTTTTGAATTCTGCAGACTCCAACATAGATCTATATAAGATTATGGATTTCGTACATCCATCGTTTAATTATCCCATCTATGAAATGCAAGTTTTATGATTAAAAGTGTAATATATTAATCAAACTTCATAATCCCCAACAAAATATTACGATCAATGTTACCACATAAATGGTCTGTTGCCATTTGGCAATAAGCAAATGAAATAATTTACCATATACACAGAGACTTCCCCTGGTTTTGGGGAAAACATGATGCATTACTAAAATATATACCTATTAGTTTACTAAAAAAAATATTGATGTCATAATATTATCCAAAAAATTGTGCTAAATGACTCCCTCTAATTACAATTCATCAAAAAGTTAGCAGTAAACGAGAGAAGATAGCAAAGTATTAATATTCAATAATTCAAATCATTATAAAAAAGACTATGTCAAGAACATTTTGTAGAAATGTTTAACCTCAAATAATAACACTCATCAGTTAAGATTCTAAACGTAATGCAAACAGATCCGTGCCTTCAGTCTTTTTACATCAGCTTTCTAATCAAATTATAAACAATTCAAGCATGTGTCTAGTTTCCTGGTCAGGGTTAATTCCTTGAACAGGGTTAGAATGTCCGCAAAATATGGTCAAACAGAGCAAAGCACAATCACATGCAAACACAGTCAAGAGAAAAGAAGCAATTCTAGCAAGATAATTACCTCTTAGCAGAGTGTTCAGAAATTCACTTTCAGAAAGCCTACCAACTTTTATCAATGCTTTAACATATTCAGAAAATGCCAAAGAATTTTTATGCAGAGATGGGCTGCTTTCATATGCTCTAATCACGGCTTCAGGATCAATTTCATCGTAAAGTTCTTTAAGAGAAGTGGCTTTCTCTGCTTCAGATGAATCGCGTAGTGGTCGTGCCAGATTTCCTAGATATCTGGACTGGGAGAAGAAAAGCCTATTCCCTACATAAATTTGAGAGTAAGTGCCACAAGCAATATCTAAAGCCAATAATAGTTTGCTAGGTACATCAAACACATGGTGAAAATAGGCATAATTAATTCAAAACAAAGTATATCTATAGAATTGAAATAATTCAGAAAGACAGTATCGACAAACAAGAGAAACAAAAATAAAAGCTTATATTTTAGAAACATAACATGCAGTAAATGTGGTAAGGGAACAAAAGTTTCATACTTGTACAGCCTTCAAACTTTTCAAACTTATGATGAGATAAATAGTTTCTACTCAATAGTTCTTTGACCTTCCGAAATTCAGATTGACGCCTTTCAACCTGCGAAAATAACTTATAAGATCATATGACAAATAAAAGGAATACAAGATACAGCACAGAGATAGAAATTTGCTGTCCAATTATGATACCAGTACCTAAATGTGGAGATAACATGCCTGCCTGATCAGTATACCAAGAATATTCAAAATTGACGCAAAAGATTAAACTCTATAGAAAAGTAATATGATACCGAAACAATTGATACTATTTAATAGTCAATTCACTATGGCCCTGTTTGGATTGACTTATTTGAGTTTATCTACTCACCATAAGTTTCTTCAGACTGTTTGAGAGAACTTATGAAAACAGCTTATGACAATTTTCACAAGCTTGTTTTGGCCTATTTTCATAAGTTCTCCAATACAGCTTATAAAAAAAATATATATCTTTTTCTATAAAAATAACTTACGTAAGCTTATGCATAATTTCATATCATGATAATAGCTCTTACTATAAGCTGCAAATAAGCTATTTATCGAAATAGGCCATATGCAGGGTTTGTTTGGATTGACTTATTTGAGTTTATCTACTGACATGAGACTATTTGAAAAAACATATGAAAACAGTTTATGACAATTTCCAGAAAACTTATTTTCATAATATACAAAAGGCTTAATAGCAGTTTTAACCCCCTAACTTTCCCAAAGTTGCAATTTTGGCCCCCTAAGAAAAAAAAACTACAAAACCGCCCCCTAAGTTTTGCACCTGTGGCAGTTTAGGCCCCCAAGTCCAATTTTGACTCGGTCAACGCTGATGTGGTACCCCAAGTGAGGTGCCACGTGCTTTTTTTTTTTTGTCTTGGGGGGCCAAAACTGCTACAGTTGCAAAACTTAGGGGGCGGTTTTCAAGTGTTTTTTCTTAGGGGCCAAAATTGCAACTTTGGGAAAGTTAGAGGGCTAAAACTGCTATTAAGCCTATACAAAAACAATTCAACTTCATTTTATCTTTTTCTATAAAAATAAGTCATATGAGCTTATACATAAGTGCATGTCCTATAAGCTGCAAATAAGTTGTTTATCAAAACAGAACAGACCCTATATATAGTTTTTGGTGAACTTGTATTCATTAGACATATATATTGAAATATGCATGATGGAATTGAAGAAAAAAGAAAAGAAAATGTATACCTGCATTCGAGCTTGATGGATTGAAGAAGTGAGGTGGTGCGTAATGAAACGCCTCCAAGAAGCCATGAAAGAATGTGGTGAATGGCGTTGTTGAGATGAGATGAAAAGAGAAAAATATGTATATAAAGGAAATAACCAATCCTAACAGAAATGAATTTCAGTCTAACTGACTAACAAACTCCCTGTCAAACGAGCAAGGACTTCCTGTACATGTCTTTGGGTACCTCCTTCGCCACCTTCACATTGCCTTTTTACATGACCCAAGTTGTTGACTTGTTATTATTGATTGTATTATTGCAAAAGACTACAAGGAAGTTTTGTCTGGCATTCAACATATTAAAAATTTAAAATGTAACTTTTTTAACATTAAATTTTTAAATTATTCCTTTTTTAAAATTTTTAATAAATATTCTTAAAACACTTGTTAAGAAAATTCTTATTATTATTAAAAATAAGGCAAGACTCCCCTTTTTGGGCTTTGACCCTCTTTTTTATTAAAAAAAATATTGGTGAGACTCCTTTTTGAACCTTTATAATACTCACTATTTTATTAAATGAAATTGTTTGGATGAAATGCTTGTAGGTTTTATACTTGATAGACGAATCCAATGTATAGTTGTGAAACCCAAGTAGAGTGATTATTAATAGTATGTTTGATTTTTCAAAATAAACTCTTTTTGGTATCAATTATAAGTAACTAAATGTATTAAATAAAGGATGTATCTGATCCATATTATATATCACATGCATCGTTAATTCCATTAAGTTAAAAAGTAAAAAGTTGTTTATAATTGAGACTATGAGTAAGAGATTAGACAAGTATTTGTATACGGTTTGATTTATAAATTAATCATTAGAATGTGAGACCGTAAACTAAACATGAATTCTTGCCATTAGCTAAACCATGAAACAAATTTTTGTCTAAGAAAAGATCATTTGAAAACATGAATTCTTGTCATTAACTAAACCTTGAAATTCCTTAAAAAAAGACTAAACCATGAAACGCTGTTCTGGACTCATAGGTGGATTGGGGGTACTCCGCTTTATGTGTGGTTTCCTCGGTTATTTGACTTAGCTGAGAACAAAGATGCTACAGTGGCTAATTTGTTCTCTCTTGGTCTTATGCATGGAAGGGAGGGACGAAGATGGCGCTGCAGGTTGTGGGCGTGGGAGGAGGATTTGTTAGAGGAGTGTAGAACTTTACTATTTGATGTCTCTATTTTCCCTAATGTTTCAGATAAATGAGTGTGGCTCTCGGACCCTGTTGGGGGTTATACTGTGCATGGTGCTTATGATATACTGACAAACGGTGTTACACCCACTATGGACACACCTTTGGAGTTGGTTTGGCATCATCAGGTTTCTCAGAAGGTTTTGGTTTTTGCTTGGCAGCTAATTCAGGATCGTTTACCAATGAAAGTTAACCTGCCAAGTTGCAGGGTTATACCAACATCAATGGCTTATTGTGTTTCAGGATGTGGCCACGTTGAAACGGCCGAACACTTATTTCTTACATGCACAACTTTTGCAACATTATGGCAGCATGTGCGTGAATGGATTGGTTTTGTGGGGTCGATACTAATAATATTTTCGATCATTTGTTGCAATTTACTTTGATGACAGGTCCTGGTAAAGCTAAACGTTCATTCATGCAGCTAAATTGGCTTATGTGTACTTGGGTTGTTTGGAACGAACGAAACAACCGGCTGTTCAATAATGTTGTAACTTTAGTTCCTCGTCTGTTAGACAAGGTTAAATTGTTATCTCTATGGTGGTTGAAAGCCAAAAATGTAATGTTTGTTTTTTGCACGTAGAGGTGGTGGTCAAGCCTTTTAACTTGTTTGGGCATTGGCTAGACACTTTTGTGCACATCTTCCTTACTGACATACTCTGTTGTACTGCAGTAGTTTCCTAGTCACACCTTGTGCTTGGGAACTGCTTTTTGTTTTGGTTATATAATTTCATTTTGGCTTGTTCAGAAAAAAAAACTTTTTGTCTACGAAAATATCATTTTTCTTCGACATAGAAAATATTATATTTGCATCTCTCTTTAGTAGAGCTTTGTTTGTCTCGATGCTCTGTCCACTGCAAGTGAGAGGTGCGATTGATTCCTCAAATTAATCGATCCTTGGATTGGATACTAAGTTTTAAAATAAAAAATATTCGTCCAAACTCATATATTTATAGATTAAATATGTTTTTTGTCCCTATAAATATGTTAACTTTTTATTTTAATTCCTATAAAAAATTCTTCAACTTTTAGTCCCTCAAAAGTTTTTTATCGTCACTTTTGGGTCCCTCATGAGCCCATATGCAGATTTCTTACGACACAACAGGAGGACAATAGAAGGAGATTCGTAAACAGGGAAGGCGATTGAAGTTTGGCTGGTAATCATCCTTCTTTCTTTCTTCGTTTTTATTCGCATCTCTGATTCCCAAATGCTGCTGCGTTTTCATAGAAGCTCAGGTTCCTACTTGCATTTAGTTCTGCTAATTTTATCTTTATTTTTCTTAGTATCATTGAAAATTGTATTCATTGTCGCCTCCAAGGTGTAGTCGAATTATGTAGGTGCTTGCTTCGGGGTCTGATCTGATCCATGTAATGTTGTCAATTACTCGTTATAGCGTGCTGGAATTTGAACATTTAGTACAAATGGTGATTATTCAACCACTTTAGATCTGTAGCATAGTGGAATATGAACAAATTGAAATCCCTATTTTGCAATTAACTATATTTTTCGGTAGTAATCATCAGAGTATCTTTTTTTTTTTTTGCTTATGTCTATACTGTTCTTTTAAGTTGTCAATACTATTACACATGATGTTTTAAACTCAAATTTTCGTTGCTTTGTCTAATAAAGTTTTGCACCAGAATTTTAATCAAGTTCAATTTTTTAAACTAGGGATTTCAGATTCTGGCAAAAGGCTTTTGGAATGGCAGCGATTTACAGTCTTTACATCATCAACAAGTCTGGTGGATTGATCTACTATAAGGTTACATTACTCACTGTCACTGAATTTGAAATTCTTTTTATTTTGTTTCTTGAATGATATATTTTACTCTAAATTGGTATCTTTCTTTGATGAGTATGTTGGGTTCACATTGTAGAATGAGTTTCAGTCGATAAGTTTTATTAAAGATGACCAACATACATTTCGTTTTTTATCCCACTGGTTTCTCAGTATATGTTAACTAGAATCAATCCCATCTAATGTGAAAGAGCTTTTGCTAGTGTTGCACCTTTTCTTCTTTAATTGAAAACTATGATTTCAATTATCGTTTATAATAGAACATTAAGGCGTAATTTGATCCATGTTTCCGACCCCAATTCAATGCGATAAGGCTTGGTTGTTGTTATTGTAATTGAACTCTATGATGTATAATTTGTTAAACTTTTTGATATTTAGGATTATGGGTCAGCTGGACGAATGGATACCAATGATACCTTAAGAGTGGCTAGCTTATGGCATTCAATGCATGCCATCTCTCAGCAATTATCACCTGTGTCAGGTTGCTCAGGAATTGAACTACTCCAAGCTGACACATTTGATCTCCATTGCTTCCAATCACTTACAGGTATTGTTTTAAATTAAATAACTCAATATTAGGTTAGAGACTCTCAAATTCACATGATGAATCAAATTAAGAATGAATGCCAAACATCATGTGCCTATTGATGATTGATATATGTATGAAGGAGGATTTAAATAAATAATTTTTATATACTGTCATTTATAAAATATTAAGCGGATATGGATTCTCTAACTTTCTAGTGGGAAAGGTACAGTAAGTAACACTGGACCATTCTGATCCGTCATATAAATCGAGTGTTCCAGATGAAGCCACATGTTAGATTTTTTTTCCTTAAAATTTGCTTAAAACAGTAAAACAAGTGGAGAAAATTCACAACACCTGCCGTGTCTCTGTTGCCGCGACAACGACACCGCCGCCACGAAGTAGCTCCGTTCCCTCCATGACGTGCCGTTGTCCATCACACCAACCTACTGCTGCGTTGCCTGCGCCCCATTCATTATTATTTTAGAAAATAGAAAAAGAGTGACACGTAACTTCATATGAAATACCCAATTTATCTGATGGATCAGAGTGGTACAAAAGTTACTCTACCTTTCCCGCTAGAAAGTTAGAGAATCCGTTTCCATATTAAGCACTCACTGCTTAGTACAAATTTTTTAATTCCATGAAAATAAATTTATTTACACGATATACGACTTAGTCTATGTGAAGTAAAGGTTGCAGGCATATGCTACTGATTTGGATGATGATGATGAACACTATAGTTTAGATATTTCTAGATGATTGGCTTGTGTATAAGTTCTCACAACTTGCGGTTGAATTATACTGTAGTATATACCCTTATTTAGATTTTAGATTTTGATATAACTTGTATATAAGTCATGCCATATGAAATTAACTCTTCTCTCCCACAGGGACAAAGTTTTTTGCAGTGTGTGAGCCTGGCACTCAACAAATAGAAAGTTTATTGAAATATGTATACGAATTGTATACGGATTATGTTTTGAAGAACCCCTTCTATGAGATAGAGATGCCTATTCGATGTGAGCTCTTTGATATGAACCTAACTCAGTCAGTACAAAAGGATCGTGTTGCACTGTTGGGTCAATAAATCGCTGGCCAAGGCCAAGTTTTATTAATCACTGTCTTGTAAGAGGTGCTGCTACTCTGTTTTATTGTACCTGGTCTGTGTATTTGCTTACAGAAAAACACTTTGAGATTCAACTATATGAGATTCTTCATTTCTTACCATGTTTTTTCCAATACAAATGCGATATGTCTCTATATGTATATCACTACTTACTTGGCCATGTTTTTCTAACCCATATGCAATTTGTTGTAGATATGATGGTAATGATACATATTAGGAGAATAAAAGTAGTTTGTTAGTTAGTTACTTGATTACAAGATTGCAATAGGTGGTTAGATTGCTGTTCACTATAGTGAATAAGTTCTTGAAAGTAGTTTGGCAGTAAATTAGTTAGTAATTGAACCCAAAGATTATTAGGATTGTGAGTTGAGTTCCAAACATCCTTACCAACAAGAGAAATATTGGTGGCTCTAGCAGAATGAATACAAAGACCATCCTGATTTCTAAGAGTAACTGTATACCATTTCACCCAATGGTTAGACTTGCTACCCCAAATGAACTGCCTCACACTTCTGTCAATCTGATCACAAACACATGTTGGCAGCCACATGTTCTGCACGGGATAAACTGGCATAGAGGTGATGATAGACTTAGCAAGGGCCACTCTGTCAGCTCTTTTAAGAAGTTCACTCTTCCAACCTGCAAGTCGGCCATTATCTGTATCTAGATCCAACCTGCAAGTTGGCCATTATCTGTATCGACAATGTAGGCAAAATCATGCTTTTTAACCTGGTTAGACAGAAAAGGAAAGCCTAAATACTTGTCTTGTTTGTAAGTATGATGGGATTCAATAATTGAAGCATATTTAGCAACCTTAACATTAGTTAAATTTGAGGAGGGAAAAAACATGGTCAACGTTAGTTAAATTTGTGGAGGGAAAAAACGTGGATTTTTGCAGATTCACATTGAAACCAGAATCTAGACAAAAGTGTTGGAGAATATCCTTGACACGCTTGGCTTGCAAAGCTTTAACCTTAGGAAACAGAAGGCAATCATTTGCAAAAATAATTGAGTTTTATTCAAAATAAAAGCTTACAAAAATTAAAATAATAAACTATTGTAAAACTAACAAAATGAATGCAATTTTATTATTTCAAAATGATAAATCGGGTGGTCTATGAAGCCTATTCTGAGATGGTTCAAATTGGTCTCTGGGCTTAGAGTTAACTTATCTAAGAGTAGTCTTATTTCGCTGAACGTGGATGACTCATTCCTCACTATGTCATCTACTTTTCTCAACTGAAAGATAGGTGACCTGCCTTTCAAGTACTCAGGAGACCTAGTTGGTGTGAATTCACAGAAGACATCTACTTGGAAGCCAATGCTAGATGTTCTCCTATCAAAGCTATGGCATAATAGGTATGTTAGTCACTTAGTCTTGGGGGGAGAATAGTCTTAACTTAATTCTGTCATTAATTATATACATATCTTCTGCCTTTCTTTGTTCAAATTGTCGGATAAGGTTCTCAAAATGATGTTTCATATCCAAAGGGGGTTTTCTTGGGATTGAAGGGGGGAAAGAATGTTGTGTGGGTTAAGTGGTATCTGGTGTGTAAGTAAAAAAGAGATTGGGATCTTGGAGTGAGAGATCTCAAGGTATTTAACCTTAGCCTGTTAGCTAAGTAAGGTGGTGAGTTTTGGTGGTTACGTCTGCCTTATGAAAGGATGTGTTGATGGTCAAGTATGGTTTAGGGATTGCAGGTGGCACCTCTCTGTTTTGCAAATAGGCTCTGTTGGACGGTTTCTTCCTTTTGTTGTCTTCGACCCACATAACTCGAGTAGAGGATGCCTGGTGTAGTTTTAGTAAGGTTGTGAATGTTTTTCAGTTAAATATCCTGTCTGATAAACTCCCTGGTTTGAGGGTCATGCCTTTTGGGGACCCCGTGTGCTCTTTGTAAAATTATGAGTTAGTTTTTCTCCATCAAAAGTGATTACATTTTGATACCTACTTATCTTTGCCCGTGTCATTGTGTGGGGTCACCAAGAATCAGAAGCCCATTTGTTTGCTTAGTGCAATTTATCTTCCTTTTTCTTGTCTAAGAAAAAATCTACTATCTATTTTATGAATGGTGAGTAGATCCTTTAGTGTGCACATGCAGAAAGAAGTTATGGGTATCCTTGACTAGGAGTCTGGTTTTTTCTTCTTTTCCCTTTCTCTTTTTTGGATACTTATAATTTGGTTGTAGCCTACTTATCTCTTTCACTTACTTGAGTTATGATATCTGTGTTACTATGGGATATATATATTCTGCTATTTAAAAAATAAATGTCCTGTTTTATCCACCTTATAAGTAACTTAATGGATTTTTGCTAACTTTTTGTTCACTGAAATGATTTTTTTTTTTCCTTTTCTTTTTGACTGTTGCTGAAATGCATGTTATCAAGTACCACTAATATATATAGTTATTGAGCTAGCTTTAAAAAAAAAAAGATTCGGATTTGCTGAGTTTGATGCGTGTAAGGCATGGTGCCTTTGAGTCAGCCTAGTCTGTTGGATAAATCCTATGTCTCAGATCAAGCCACGTATCCAACTCTATTTTATAAAGCACTCTGCACACACAAAGGTGGAACCATTGTGCCATACCTTCGTCCTGTTAGTTCCCATCGGGCCTCCGCACGCTGTTTTCGTTCACTTCCACACGCCGTCAAACCTCAGCACACCGTGGAAGATCTGTATGTCATTCAACCTCTACATGCAGTCGGTCTGCAACCGTGAACCTACAGCTTGTTTCTTTTTCAAGGGTTGGAACATGAAAAGATGAAAAATGACTGTTGGTAACCTAGCACCCAAGACAGAAGAAGAAATCAAGAAAGAACAAGGTGGTTGTCAATGAAAATGCACCCAAGTCCATGTGAGTGATTATGGATTTAATGATTTCATTATAGCTTCAGTTTTCTGGTGCTGTTTTCAGCCTGGTCAATATAGTTACTGGTGCTGGAATTATGGCCTTGACTGCAAAGTCTTACATACCATTATGGCAAGGACACAGTGTCGACATATTTGAACAGCGAGTCTGTGGCGTTGGTAGGGTGACTCAGGTGGTGTGCAGTGACCGGTGCAAACACCAACGGATAGATCGAAGAAGGTTGTAGTTATGCATGCCTTTTTTTTTTGAGAGAGAAGTTATGCATGCCTCTTATATGTGATGACTGATGCAACATGTGGCTTGATCTGAGACATAGGATTTATCCAACGGATTATTGCTGACCCGAAGGCACCATGCCTTTCTCGCGTCAAAGTTAGCCAATCCAAATCCAAAAAAAGTTATTGTAGTCTGTTTAGCATGTTGTAATAATTTATTTCAAGGCTTATGCATTACATTTCTAAGACCACATTGTATGTCCCCATTCCATCATGATTTATCCAAACGCACTTTGGTTGTCAAATACATGAGTAGCAATCGAGTGTGATATCATGCAACAACTAATTTCCACATTATCTTAATTAACAAAAAGATTAGTTAATAAGCAATGATTAATTTTTCACACGCGTGGGAAAACCATAGGGCCACCGTGCCAAATTCATCTTTATAACATACACAGTCTGGATGCATTAAATTATTATTATCATTCCAGCACTTTACTTATATTCTAAAATCACATACATAGTTAATAAGCATGCTCTTGGAATCTTGTCTACGTGCCAAATTGGAGAAGACATAAAAGATATTATGCTCCTTTACATTACATGTTGAAAAAGTTCAGCATATGTGACGCAAATGCTGCTTGCTGTTCCTGCTTTTGATTGCACAGATAGATATAGATACTCTTTCATGTGTAAAGATAATATAGTTTTTAGAAATGACATTTTGATTTCAAAATTTTGATATCAAATATCGTGTTCTTTGTTTTATATGTGTATGCGTATTTGAAATGTGTGTAAGTTGTAGAAGATGAAAGTGAGATATATATAAACATATACGGTGACTTATTATGATGTTCAAATAACATAACTCTAAGTTTATATATCATTTTATTAATTAAGACCCTATCTTATTCTCAAATGCAATATGGAGCACAATTTTAAAATAACCAGCACTGGATTTGGATTCTAATCGTTCACATAATCAGAGGAGTCTACCAAGATTGTTAAATCAATACTTCAGATACATGTTTCACCTTTTGTGTTTTAGTCCTTTTTACCAAAATGGGAATGTGAGCCGTTTGATAACAACTAGCACAATTTTACATTTGCTAACCATGATCGTCAAATTAAGATTTCACAACTCATGTTCCGGCTTTGTATTTTGGACCCATTCATAATAAAAATGTGAGCCGTCTGATTTTGATTCAACAGTCTAGATCTTATCACTGCATCAAAAATCCCACCTAATGATACCTAGGTTCTAAACAAAAAAAATTGAAGAAAAAGGAGTGAGAAAGAGTGAGATAAGATAAACTCCTAAAGTAGTGACTACCCAAATATACATTTATTTAAGAAGTTGGTCTGTCTATAAAGTTAATGAACAATGATGGTTGTATACGCATGTGCAAGGGTCTAGACTAAAAGATTTTCGGTTAGGAATCCCAACAAGAACCAGTGCATGTGCAGTTTGATTTGTCACTTGTTCTGTTCCTTTAAGGAAAAAAGCCCCACCAATGTATGTGCATGTTAGTCATTAAACAATGCTTATAAATAGAGACACTTCAATTGCATTCAACATCACATCAGAGCAAACAAAACTGCACATTCAATGGCATCTTCTACTTTGGTAGTTATCATGTTCTTTCTCTTCATTGAAAAACACTTTCATGGTGCCACTGCTAACTATGGAGGTTGGCAGAGTGGTCATGCCACTTTCTATGGTGGTGGTGATGCTGCTGCCACAATGGGTGAGTTTCGCTTCTATCTTTGTTAACAAAAAGTAAAGATTTTAATCTCATGGTGTAGTAGTAATAGCAATAGTGTCACCATAGTTTAAAATTGGGGTCCTCAAGTGCAATTGTGTCTGTTTTAAAACAGTTTTAGAGGTTTCTGCTATCGGTAACCACAATTCTAGCCGCATTTTACCGCAATATAAATGTTTGCATCGTAACCACAATAACAACTTAAAACCATGTGTGTCATGATCCGTGATATTTTGAAGAATTTATGTTAAATGTGATTTAGACAATCAGTTGTCGTAGCAAATACATGAAAAAGATGATTGTGTTTACATATAGTTTTGTTTGATGCATGTAGGAGGTGCATGTGGTTATGGAAATTTGTACAATCAAGGATATGGAACAAACACTGCAGCACTAAGCACAGCTTTGTTCAACAATGGTTTGAGCTGTGGGGCTTGTTATGAAATGAGGTGTGTTGGTGATCCAAGATGGTGCAAGCGTAGCACCATTGTTGTTACTGCCACAAACTTTTGCCCACCAAATTTTGCTTTGCCAAACAATAACGGAGGTTGGTGTAATCCTCCTCTGCAACACTTTGATATGGCACAACCAGCTTTCCTTCAAATTGCTCAATATAAAGCTGGAATTGTTCCTGTATCATTTAGAAGGTATATAAAAGCCATCAATTTGGTAGTTTTCAAGCTTTAAAAGCTTATAAAACGTTGAAATAACGACAGAAATTAGAGAGAAAATAAAATTGATCGCCAAAGTTGACGTCTCTAAGACTTAGAGACGAATTTTAGCTTTTACCGTCTCTAAATTTCATCCGCTATGTCAACTTTTTGCAGCAGTTTATACATTATTATGCATTTGATTCATTGTTATATCCTTGTGTTCCAGCGCTGATTAAAAATCATCAAATTATATTGTTTAACAAGGCAGAAAAACATTTTAACAATTACTACAACATTCCCATTTTGTATGTGGTTGTGATCTTTTGTAATTTGTTATGATTTTCTACAAACTTATTCAGTTTGTTTTTTTCTTATTATTTGGTGATGATTGAAGAGTGTCATGTATAAAGAAGGGAGGAATAAGGTTCACAATCAATGGCCACGCTTACTTCAACTTGGTTTTGATCACCAACGTCGCGGGTGCAGGAGATGCCCATGCAGTGTCAATAAAAGGGTCCAAAACTAGATGGCAACCCATGTCAAGAAATTGGGGCCAAAATTGGCAGAGCAATTCCTACCTTAATGGTCAAAGCCTCTCTTTTAAAGTAACCACTGGTGACGGTCGAACTGTGACTAGCTACAACGTGGCACCAGCTAATTGGCAGTTTGGTCAGACCTTTCAAGGGGGTCAGTTTTAGACTTTTGTAAAATGTGGGGTAGGTTATTGAAGAAGTTTGTAATTTGTAGGTATTTAAAAAAACGTATTGCGGATTTGGAATGGATTGTGGAGTTGGGTTTCAATCATGTACTTTTTTTCATGGGCTCAAACTTGGTTGTAGACCAGGTTAATAGACACTCGCGATAACACGAAAGTAGACACTATTTTTGTTACATGTAGGATCCTAATTGGTTTATGGAACAACTCTTATGTGGAGTTTTCTAGTAGAGTGGTTAATATGATTGCTCATTGTCTAGCATAGGTGGTCATTCATCATATGTCATTTCTCATCTTTATTATGACCTTTCATCATGTATTAATCATTTGATTTTTGATTATATGAATTAGTTTTTCCTCTTGTAAAACAAACATTTAAAAATCGGCTAAAATTCTAATGACAATCGAAGTTATCCGCTAGAAGTAGAAACTCACATATCCTCGTCCTCATGGTTGAGATAGTGACATGATCTATGCCATGACAGTTAGACAAAACAAAACAAATAGCATATATTAGTGTCTCAAAATCTGATATTTATTTCTTTTTGTTTTAATCAAGCCGCGACAACACAGATTATATCATCATCTTAGTTGTGTAATCAAAGAGACCAAAGAATACAATGTACCACAGTTTCTAGCAATTCCTACAAAACTATGAGCAACTCTATTGTTACATCTCTTAACATAAATTAAACTAACATTAGACATACTGAACAACTATTCAAGACAGTCAGACACCACAATATCCTTGTATTCCAGCTTAGTTTTCCCAAGCACGCAGTTCACAAACATTTTGCATATTTTGTGTAGACATCCACCGGAGACACCATCGCAGTCCCATAATCTCCGGAAAAACTGGAGCCTTTGTCACATTCTCCCTCTTTGTTGCAGCTGCAGAAAGCATCCCTTCATGGTTCCACGCTTTCAACCCCAGCAAAGGAAATGATCCTCAAAACAGCCTGCATCAATATTGATTTTAAGGATACCAACTGGCGAAGCACTCCCATTTGTAGTATTCACTTGAACGTGATCCGATATACTCTTGCTGCAGGCTCGGATTTTGCAAACTTGATTGAAGTGCTCAGCAAAAGCAGACACTTCTTGATTTTAAAGCATGGATCTGACCTTTGTTAAATACAACATCATTTCAGCTTTTTCCGAATGCACCAAAGAGTGAGAGTAAACAGTTGATTGACAGTGTTGTCTCCAATTAATGTATTTCTCAATTGTCCAATAGGTAAGAAACTAATTACTGCAAAGTAAAATAAGTAATAAAAGACTTTAATAAAAAAAATTAAAATCCAAGTCTTATGAAGAGCCAGAAAGAATTACCGATATACACAAACCAACTATGACCAAGAAATTGACCAGGTAATAGGAGGAGTCTGAAAATTATGAAGTGGACAAAGAAGAGATCAAATTAAAGCCATATAAATATACCATACAAAAACAATAACCTAAAAACTAAGCGAAATAAACGGTTCAATTCAAAGCTAGGATACGCAAACCAACTGTGACCAAGAAACTGAGCAGGTAATATACTTCCCTCCAGAGGCACATTTTCCCCCCAGCGCCTACTATGCAAGTCCACGTCCACGAGGCATTTTCTTGGAGCTCAAATCTTCGACGTCAGTGTATAATCAAATAAAATGACAGAGCCTGCATCCTTAAATACTCATGGAGTACAGCAATCAAAGTAAATTGAAAAAGAAAAGGACACTCAAATAACATAACAACAGAGGTGGAGAAGTGAATATGCAAAGAGCTCAGCTCATAGTGGATGTATAAGGTACTGAAACGGACACAACATTGACACGGGAATGTTGACAGCGGTGGTAATTTGAAAATTTTGAATAATTTAATATTATCACATGTGTCAGAGTCATGTCCGTGTCGGAGACCAATTGAGTAAGAATGAGAAATGATTTCGATGGGATGCAATTGAGTGCAGAAAGAAATTAGGAGTCTGAATATTATGAAGTGGACAAAGAATGAGATCAAAGCCATGCAAAATATGCCATAAAAAAAACAATAACCTAAAAACTAAGCGAAATAAACAGTTCAATTTAAAGCCAGGATACACGATTACCAGTTTCACTTCCAGGTATGCACCTTCTCCAAGAGAAGCATCCTGTCAAAACCAAAATGATCAAAGAGACGTCTTGATATTTTTAAAGTTCTTCCATAATAAAAACATAATAACATGATTCAAGTATTAACTCTCTTCTACATCACATAATAACATTGTAACCATGAATAATGTGAGCAAAGGAAGCAATACAACAAATTCTAAGTCACAAAATGATTAACAATACTCGATTAGTTGCAACTGAGCAGCACGTCTGTGTTTGAAGGAAGTTTGACAACCTTGTTACTGTCTATATCCACTTTCAATTTTGTATACTGAATAATTGCTGCATACTCTAAGGTCTAAACTTGCCTTAATCAGAAAATAACTCTAGCAAAAAGAAATA